>Ga0208373_1000451_pt1 | contig 71343 bp, 71 predicted proteins | sample RifOxyC2_FD_184036 | JGI IMG/M metagenome (GOLD analysis project Ga0208373, IMG submission 184036) | Soil microbial communities from Rifle, Colorado - Rifle Oxygen_injection C2 (SPAdes) | ecosystem: Environmental > Terrestrial > Deep subsurface > Rock core/Sediment | place: Rifle, Colorado...
CATCAATTTGTCCGGCAACCAAATAACCTGGGGAAGTAAAATTATCAGTATCATTAATATTTATAACAAAATTAGTTAGTTCACTTCTATTAACAGTAGCATTATATACTGGAGAAGAAAAATCAGAATTAACATCATCAGCTTCGATAGTAAAAGTAAAATCATCTGTTTCTGCACCGCCATCAGGATTTGTTGCATTAAATTTGTATGACCATCCACCAAGATCATTACCATTATAATCATAACTAAAGTTAATTTGAGTGTATAAGTTACATGATGCACAAACTTCACTGTCAATTAAACTATATTCACCTGCACCTTTTTTATGCCAGGCATAAACAGTAACATCCCGATTAAATCTGTCACCAACATCAATCGAGAAATTAAATCTTTCTCCCCAACCACCAGCAACTCGGCTGGAATTATCATTAATTTTTAATGCAGGATTTTGAAATAATGAAGTATAATCATAAACTTTAATTTTTGTAAATAATTCTTCTTCTTCGGTAAATAGTTTGCCATTTTCCCATGTATATGCAATTTTTTCAACAGTCACATTTCCATTTTTGTCACCAATACCATCAGTATAACTCTTAACATTAATTGTTCTTTGTGCATCTACAAATTTATTTTGCTCGCTTTCATTAATAGTATAATTAATCCAATTTACACTAGCAGTATTAATCAAAGAATAATTTTGCCAAATGATTAATTCTTCACCATCATCATTTGTAAAATTCACAAGACCTTCACCAATAGTTAATCCATAATCAGACCAGCCATAAGAAGTGTAAAAATCAATCTTGCTTAATTTTTCATATTGAGAATTATTAGGTTTGCTAAATGTAAAACTTTCAAAATCTTCACAATTAGTTCCGGCACAGCCAATATTAGTATTATTAATAAAATAATTTGTAGACCTTGTATCCTTGATACCTTTTGCAATTAAAACATGCTTGCCTTCAGAACTACAATTCGTAGTGAAATTTAAATTTTGCAAACCATAAACAGAAGTTGTCGGTAATTGCCATGTAATAATATTATTACTTTGTGTTCCACCACTATAAATATTTAAAATCGTACAATCTTCAGGAATTTCTAAAGTAACATTCCAACCAGTTGCATTACTCTCACCAACATTTGTAACCTTTAAACTATAATTATAATCCTTATTTAATTGTGCACTTCTTGTTTCTCCCCAAGGGAATTCAAGTTTTTGAACAGCAGTAATTGCAAATTGTAAATGTGCTTCACCAGTATAATTTAAAGTTTGAGGATTAAATGATTGTTCTTCATTTAAAGTTCTTGCTCCCCAAGTTGCATCATAACTTAAATCTGCAACTTGCTCTTCAACAGTCGGAGTTTTAATTTGATATGTTAACACTGCATATTGATTAACATCAATAGAACCTAATTGCCAGGTAATTTTATTATTAATTAAATCAGTTTGAGCACTTTGTAAAGTAATATCTCCTAATAATGAAGGGTTTGCAGGAGTCCAGCCTGTCGATAAACTTTCAACAACAGCAGTTGTACCAGAAGTAGAAGCACATCCCTTATTATGAACACTTAACTGTGCATCAAATACAGTATTTCTTCCAATGACTTTCGGCATTTCCCTCACCACTTCCAAAATTGGAATATTATCTCCATTTTCAATTGATTGAATAATCAATTTATTTTTAGCAACAGGATATGAATAATCAATAGACGCATTCACGCTAGTCTGTTCATTATTTTGACTCGACGTAACATTAAATAAAAGAGTATAATTGCCGGGAATATTTGCATTAATCGTTTGTCCACCGGAATAACCCCACCCAGAAGGCAGATTCAAAGTAACATCATAATTAACTTCTTCATTAAACGGATGATATAAATTAACTTTATAATTTTCAATTGTACCATTGCACATATAATCATAAAACACAGCCGACGCTTCAACATCTTTGAAAGTTAAATTTTCAGTTCTTGAATCTGTTTCATCCCCTGAAATTAAAACATTCAAATTATATTCATCAGCTACCCAACTCGAAGTAGGAATATTAGTAAAATTAATATAACTCACAGAATTAGCATTAATATTAACTCCCGAAACAATAGACGAATTAACAACATTCAAATCAGAATCAATGATGTTTAATTCAACATCAACATTTCTGGGAGCATCAAGACTATTTGCAATTTTCACAGAAACATTAATTAGATCCTCAGAAGTCTCAATACCCTTAACGCTAATAGCATTAATTGAAGAAATAATATCTTCAATCTTTAAATCTTCAGAATAATAACCTTGCAAAGTTAAACCAGTAATTTCAACATCATTACTTCCAACATTTTCAAATTTAACAGTGCATAACCCAGACTCATTTGTAAATAATTGATTTCTTAAAATTGCAATCTGTTTAGAAGCAGTTGACGCAACATACTCGCTATGTAAAATATCATTCCAATTTAATCCATCATATGAATAGATACGAACATTAGTACCCACAGAATTCCAATTGACATTTAATTTCGCAATCCTGTAATTTGCAGAATCACAATTCCAGCTAAATATTGATTGATTATTTGGTTCAAGTGTAACAGGCAAATCATTCAAAGTTACTTCAGAGTTTAATTCTTTATACACAACAAAATTACTTGATAATTGTGTATCATTACCAGCGTTGCTGGAATTAACAAACATCGACATATTAGTCACCCCATAAGTAGAAGGAGTAACATTCCAGGACACCTTAACAGGTGAACCAACGGTTATTGCACCCAGAGATTTAATTTGATCAATAATATTCCAGCCAATTTCAGTAGAATTTAATATAGCATAAACATCGTTTGAAGTGCTTACCCAAGCATTTACTGTACCGTTAGTCTTAAACAAATTATTTTGAAAAGCTTCACTTGGGACTAAAACGTTTGAAGCATCAACAGTGGCTTCGCATCCAGTAGTTTGTAACGTTATTGTAAAATTTTCAGAAATATTAGAACCATAATTTAGTTCACTTGAATTAATCTCTCCCACCCATTTTTGCAAGCCATCAATATAACTGCAATCACTCATATTAAAATAAAAATTAGCATAACCAGAAGAATTTGTAAATGCACTCCCAATAATTTTTTCATCCCCAGCATAACTGTCATGTAAAAGTTTAAATGTAACAATTGCAGATGGGCCTGTAAGATTATAAGACCCTTTATCAAAATCATAAACTCTTACAGATAAATTATTGCCTTGAGAGAGATAAATTACAGTCGTACCATTCCCTTGACCTCCATAACTAATATTTGTTGAATCTTTTGTGACATCAATATAATTAGTTGTTCCAGATGTTGAAGTTACAGAAGAATCATCCATTTTAAATTGATAAAACCATTGACCTTGATTACTTGAGGTAAAATTCCTAAACCAAGTTTTTTGTGAATTAATACAATTATCACAAAAGATAGGAGTTTGATTAATACAAATTGAAGGAGAACAAACTCCTGGATTAACTGTCTGCCCAAGATATAAAGAAATATTGATTACCTGATTAATATTACCAGAACTGGCAATAACACTAAAATTTCTATTCGAATAACCCCATCCTGCAGAACTTGGAACACCAACAGGATTTTCTAATTTATATCTTGGGAAAAGATAAAATAATCCTGGATTATTTTTTTGAATAGTAAAATTATCATAATGTAATGAAGCATTTGCAAACATTGTAATATTATACCAGCCTTCATCGGAAGAAATGGTTGTAAGATAATCACAGGTAAAAGCATTAGCTCCAACTTGAGTAGTATCATTACAAATAAAACCTGAAACCGCACTAATATTAGCATTATAAATAACTGTAGATGTTAAAGCATCTCCACAATCATCAGTTGTCGCACCTAAAAAACTAACAATCTCTTCTTGAGTATAATTTCTTGTTCCGTCAGGACGTATTAAACCAAGTAAAATATCCCCCCTTAATGAAAATTGTAAAATCTCAGAAGCTGTATCTTTATAGCAAGAATCACTAATTATTTCACTTTTTAATTTTTGATTTCCAACTGCATATTTTGTGGGAGTACACAAAGGATTGAAATAATAACTTACATAACCCGAAGAATTGGTTTGATTAATAATTCCAGAATCATAGTTCACAGTATCGAAAGTTGTCTTAAAAGTTACATTTTTTCCAGAATCAAAATAATTTCCATTGTCTAAATCTTTTACTCTAAAAATAAATAAATCAGTTTGATTACCAGTACGATTCGCAATAGTATTATTCCCAAAAATATTTTCAAAAAGAATGTCATCTTTTTCTATTTGAAATGTTCTTGCAGTTGTTTCACTTGAAATTAAATTTGAATCAATAAGATAAAATTTATATTGAGCAGAAGAAGTAACATTTGCACACAAAAAATTAGAGAGATTAAAATTATATTTTGTCAAAGTCGAACAATCAAAGATACAACTTTTTGTTTCAACATCAACAAAACCTAAACCAGTATTAATCCTCAAGGTAATATTAAATAAATCTCCATCTGAATCACTTGCATTCAATGAAAAGTTCCATACTTCTCCCCAACCAGCAATTGCTCCGGAAGTAACACCATTAACAACCTCATTAGTTCCGATAGGAGCAGCATTAACACTTACAGAAACAGAATAATTTTGAGAGATATAAGAGTTATAACAGGAACTTAAATCAAGATAACCTTTCCATTTTTTAGTACCAGAAGTAAAACCTGAAGGATTAAAATAAAATAAAACATTACCACTATAATTAGTATTATTATTTCCGACCGTTTGAAAAATATCTCCAATATTAGTAACATCAAATTTAACATTCAGAATTTCAGAAATATCATAACTGCCTTTACTTAAATCATAAGCTCTTAAATGAAACTCTGCAGGAATTTCAGAAGTTGCAGTACTTTGATTCCCGGAGATATGAGTTATATTAATATCATCTTTTAAAATTTCAAAAGTACAATCAACCCCTTGATCAAGACACTCATTAGTTATACCGGATGCCCAAGCAGTTGCATTATACCCTTGATTATCAGTAGCATTAAATTTAAATTCCCAATCACCTACATCAGAACAATTAAAATTAGTAGCCCAATTTAAATCCGTTGAAGCACAATTATTACAATATTTTTCTTCACCAATTTGTTGCCATTCTTGACCTGCCAATCTTCTCCAAAGTTTAACAGTAGTATTAGAAGTGGGATTCGTAACATTAATTCTAAAAATAAAGTTTGACCCCCATGCACCATTTTCTTTTGAAACATTTGCATTAAAAATAATTGGAGTCCAACACCAATCATATCGAATATTAAAAACATCCATAATACCAAAATGATTTGGAGAACCACCGAAAGAATATAGATGAACAGAATAAAGTTTTGAAAAATTATTAAATCCTTTATTCGTAGTATTACAAGTATTTGGAGAACCAGAATAACCACATTCCCATCTAGGACCGAAAGTATTACCACTTTCAACAGATTCATTAAGATAAGCAGCATACCTTATTCCAGTCCAACTTGAAACAGGAGATTCAGTACTGTTACCAATTTGAGAATAAGCTTCACCGAGAATCAAGGGATCTCTAGCACCAGAACTAATATATCTTGCATAATTATAAATTGAAATTATATCTTTATTTTTTTGCCCAGGACTATCAGTTCCAATTGTCCAATTATAATAAGTATTTGCAGCTACAGATTTTGTACCAACAGCACCCCATTGTGTAACATCAGTAAAGCTTTCACAGGTTTTATTCTCCGTAAAATATTGATTGCTCTTTCCTGCAAAAATTAACTGCAACATAATTAAAGATAAAAATAAAATTATAAAAAGAGATTTAAAAAGTTTCATTTTTTACTCCCAAAATCATAACATAAAGTATAATTTATACTAAAAACATCAGTAATCAAATATTGAGAGCCATAAACTTTAATCCCATAACAATTTAAAAAATCATAACGACTTAATTTATCAATACCACATCTTTTATTTGAATTTTTATTATTCCCACAATACTTCCCAAATTTTCCTTCCTCTTGGCTTAAAGTTTCATAAGCTAAATAATCTGCATATTTTCCTTTTTCAGGTTCAGCACAAATAGATTCTTTAGGATTTGAAATCTGAACATAACCTTCACCTTCAGTAATTTTTTCTTCAAGATCAGTAAATATAAATCTTGTCTGAAGAGTTATATTAGAAAAAAAGCAATTGTCAACATTTAATTCAGAACAACTAAATTTTGGATTCCATACATAATAACCTGTTGACCCTTCAGAAAATAAACTATAATAACTAGACCATAAAACTTGTTCTTCAAAATTTTTGCAAACTAAACCCTCAAGAGTAAAATTAATCAAAGAATAAAAAAAAGTGGTTTCAGCACTAATATTTTGATAAGATACTTTAATTTTATAATCCCCTTCGATTTTAAAATTTGCAATCAAAGAATAGATGTAATTGCCATCAATAACTTCAATATTATCAACAAAAATAATACTTTCATTAAATGATATTTCTAATTTTATCGAATCATTTATTTTAGAGCCGTTTATAATTACACTTCCAGAGATATTTATCGTTTCATTTAAAAAATAATTTTCTTTATCAAGATTTATTTTCAATAATGTTCCATTAACTTGTTCTTCAAGAGGTAAAGTAATATTACTTTCATTAATCTCTTCTACTTCTTCAACAATTTTAATCTCTTGAATAAAAGAAATAAGTTCAAGATTATCATAAGATAAATTCACATTTAAAATACCTTCACTCACAGGAATTTTTAAAGAAGTCAAATTAATTTCAAAAACCTTAAAATTTTCTCCAACATAATCTGTAGAAATAATCGCAGTATTATTCTCAATATTTAAATTAACATTCTGAGAAGAAAATTTTATCTCAGCACTTTGCCCTTCCTTTAAAAGATAAATAAAAGGATTATTTTTTGAAACATTTCCTTCAATAGTATCTTTTAACTCTAAAGATATCTGACCAGTCATTGTAAGGAAAAAATTATTTACTGTCTTCAAAAATCCAGAGATAATTGCACCAGTGATAAGGGTTTCAGTAACTAAAGATTCTTCAGTTTCTTGAACTTTTTCCTTTTTTATTGCTTCATCTTTTTTTTCTTCAACAATCTTTTCAGAAACTATTTCTTCGCTAATAATTTCAGGGATATGAATAACTTCAGATTCTTCTGTTGAAATTACTTCTTCAGCAATTTCCGGAGCAGGAATAACGTTCTCTTCTTCGGTAACCTCGGGCTCAACAATGCTAACATTTTCTCCTACAGTAACATTAGGTTTTATTATGACATTCTCCTCTTCGGTAACCTCGGGCTCAACAATGCTAACATTTTCTCCTTCACGAACAATAGAATAAATTTCAAGAGTAAAAGTTACATTCGGATAAACCTCAGAAGGGATAACAGCATAAGCTTCACCAATACCAGAAAGATTTGTTCCTGCAAGAGAAAAATTTTTATTTACAACTTCTTCAGAAATTAAATCACTTAAAAAATAAGTTTGAGAAAAATTGCCTAAAACAATATTTATCTTAGTTGAAGTGGGTATTGCTTCTCCTTCTTGCAAAGTAAATTTCAAAACCCCATCGATAAACTCATTTGAATGATATTCAGGTTTAACATCTAAAATAAATTTTCCAGTAATTCCGAAATTTAAAAAAAATAAAATTAAAAATAAAATTATTCCAAAAAAGATAAAAATAAAATATTTATCGAAAAAGGACCTAATTTTCAATAAAGCACCAGCTAAGAAAGAGAATTTATTTTCAAAAGTTCTGTTTTTCGGCAAGAGTTTTTTATCCTCTTGCTTAAACATTTAAACAGGCCTCTCCAGACCAGATTTAATTAAAATTTTTGAAAAAAAATTAAAACTATTTATAAATAAAGTTCTACCTCTAATTGCCCCTTTTTTTACCATTTTTATGACGAATTTTACACAAATATATACCAAAAATATATTAAATAGTTCAGTAAGAATAGATTCGTATCAAAAAATTAAATCAACAAAATCAAATTTTAACAATTAGTAAGCTTTAAATAGAATTTTTATCACAAATATTTATGGCCCGGTAGCTCAGCCTGGATAGAGCGACTGCCTTCTAAGTAGTAGGTCGCAGGTTCGAATCCTGTCCGGGTCGTTTATATGGCATTGAAAATGCCATTAAATCCTGAAAGGATTTCTTAACAAAATTAATTTTATTTCATCAGGTTTGAATCACTTCAACTGCACCGTCTGTTGAAGTTCCCAAAAATTCTTTTCAAGAATTTTTTAGGACTGTCCGGGTCGTTTATATGGCATTGAAAATGCCATTAAATCCTGAAAGGATTTCTTAACAGATTTAAATTCCAACGGGGATTTAAATGCTCAAAAATCTCAGAAGATTTTTGTTGAATTCAAAACTCTTAATAGTTTTCTTTGCGAAGGCAAAGCGTAGTTTTGAATAAGTTTTTATTTCATTAGGTTCGAATACAGCAAAAACTTTATTTTTTAATCTGTGCGAAGGCACAGCGTGTGGGTTTTTGCGTTGCCAAAAATTCTTTTCAAGAATTTTTTAGCACACTTCAAAAGCAATGTCTTTTGAATGTATTTGAATTTCAATGAAATTTAAATGCTAAAAAATCTTTGATTTTTTATGTTACCAAAAATTTCTTTTGAAATTTTTTAGGACTGTCCAGATTATTCATTGAAAATAAAAAAATTCTAAATCAAATACATAATTTTAAATATCTTTTATTTGATAATTATATATCTGCGGAGATGGCACAGTGGTTACTGCAGTCGGTTGCAGCCCGACTTTTCCTGGGTTCGAATCCCGGTCTCCGCTTATTTTAAATGGATTCTCACCCTACAAAATTTACATTTTGAAGGTTCAGAAAATCAAAAATTTTCTGAAACCATTCGGAGACGTTACTCCTCAGGTTTTCGAATCCCGGTCTCCGCTTATTTTAAATGGATTCTCACCCTACAAAATTTACATTTTGAAGGTTCAGAAAATCAAAAATTTTCTGAAACCATTCGGAGACGTTACTCCTCAGGTCTTCGAATCCCGGTCTCCGCTTATTTTAAATGGATTCTCACCCTACAAAATTTACATTTTGAAGGTTCAAAGTTAAAAATCATTCTAAGACACTCCCCAGGTCTTCGAATCCCAATCCAGCTTTTATCAATAATTTTAAATAGTTTATTTCAAAAGATAATAGATGGAAAAAAAAGAAAATAATGAAGAATTATTAGCATTCTTAAAAAGAAAAGGTTTTGTATATCCTGGAAGTGAAATTTATGGAGGTCTTGCCGGAATTTGGGAATTTGGACACTTAGGAAAACTCATGAAAAATAATTTAGAAAATGTTTGGAAAAATTATTTTTTATCATTAGGAGATGAATTTTATGAAATTGAAGGCTCAATCATAATGCCAAAAAATGTTTTTGTTGCATCAGGGCATCTGGATAATTTTGACGACCCATTAGCAGAATGTTTTAAATGCGGAAATACAGAAAGAGCAGATAAAATTATTGAAGAAAAATTAAAAATAAGGGTTGAAAGTGCAACAGACAAAGAACTTTTAAAAATCTTAAATGATAATAAACTTTACTGCTCTAAATGTAAATCAAAATTCGAAAAAGTATCAAGATTTAATATGATGTTTCCAATAAATTTTGGTCCAAAAGAAGGATCAACAGTATATTTAAGACCTGAAACTGCACAAACACCATACTTAAATTTTAAAACACAATATGAACTACTTAGAAAAAAAATGCCATTAGGTTTAGCAGTTATTGGTAAAGCATTTAGAAATGAAATTTCCCCAAAACATTCATTAATTAGGTGCAGAGAATTTGAACAGGCAGAATTACAAATCTTTTTTAATCCTCGGGAAATAAACAATGAACAGATTACAGACACAAATACTTTTTCAGAAATTAAAAATGAAAAATTAAAAATTATACTCAAAGATGAAAGAAATAAACCAGAAAAAGAAATATCAGCATCTAAACTTTTAGATTATGGCTTACCAAAATATTATGTTTATCACATGGTAAAAGTCCAGGAATATATCTTGCAAATTTTAAAAATCCCGAAAGAAAAATTTAGATTTTATGAATTAAATGATCAGGAAAAAGCATTTTATAATAAAAATCACTTTGATATGGAATATTATTCGGAAAGCTTAAATGATTGGGTTGAAATAGGGGGAGTCCATTACAGAACAGACCATGACCTAGGAGGGCATCAAAAAATTTCTCAGGTAAATTTAAGTGTGTTAGATGAAAAAACAAATGAAAAATATATCCCGCATGTTTTAGAACTAAGCTTTGGTCATTGGAGAAATTTTTATTTTTTAATTGAAGAACATTTAAAATTTGATAAAAAAAGAGAGAACAACATTTTAATGCTACCGCCAAAAATTGCACCATTAAAAGCAGCAATATTCCCGATGATAAAACAACCGGAATATGAAGATTATGCAAGAGGAATTTTCAATGAATTAAAAAAAGAATGGAATATTACATACGATAAATCAGGATCAATTGGAAGACGTTATGCAAGAAATGATGAAATTGGAACACCATTTTGCATTACAATAGATCAGGATTCAATCAAAAATAAAGACGTGACAATAAGAAATAGAGATAGCACAAAACAAATAAGAGTTAAAAGTTCTGAATTAAAAGAGATTTTTAAAAAATTAATTAATGAAGAAGTAGAATTTGAAAAAGCAGGGAAATTAATCTAATCATTCAATATTAATTCAAAAGATTAATGTTTAATCAATAATATTCAAAATAAAAAATAAAGCTCATGCTAAAATAAAACCTAAGAGAATTCTGTCTTTAGCGAAAACTAAGTAAGACAAAACGCTTATTCTTTCTTTCGTGCAGTCGATGCAGGTGAGATATAAATTATTGTGTCCCCTCGTAAGAAAGTCAAACCAAGACTTCTTTTCATTTCGTGGTCTTGCATTTCTTTAACATTATCCAATACTAAATTAATATGGATATCAAATGCAAGCAGAGTACCAACAAATTGTTTCTCTCCTTTCAAACCAACTAAAACTTCTTTACCCTTAGAATTGTTTAACAAATCCAAAGGCCTTTCAATTCCGTTAACCATAGAATATAATCACCCTAAATGCTTTATAAACATTATCATATTTTTGAAGATATTTTTTTAGGATAATTAAATTAAATAAAATTTGAATCTGATAGTAACTTACTGGCAATTCAAACATTATATTCAAAGAGAGTCTTTTTGCTTTAACAAAAATTTATATGGAGAATCATAAGATTCGAAATCAATTTTTCCAAAAAACAAAGCTTTTTAAATAAAAGATTAAATCACTTATTTATGAATAATGGAAAAAAAATCTCAGGCGGAAAGTATATTCAAAATAGAAAGAAAAAATCTTATGAAATTTCCGGGCAAAAAAGGATTGTAAAAATAGGAGAAGAAAAGAAAAAAACTCTCAAAACACGAGGAGGAAATTCAAAAATAGTTTTACTTAAAGCTAAATTTATAAATGTTCAAACAAAAAATAAAAAAGTTAAAGTTGAAATTAAAAATGTTTTAGAAACCCCATCAAACAGATTCTTAGCAAGACAGAATATTATAACAAAAGGGGTTATTGTAGATACTGAATTAGGTAAAGTAAAAATTACAAACAGACCCACTCAAGAAAGCTTAGTTAATGGAATATTAATAGAATAATCTCATTTTTTATAAATTTCTTTTGATTTAATCGATTACAAATGCACTGAAGAAAAATTTGAATTTTATAAATAATTACTCTTTCTTTTTAAACTTCTTTTACTTTTTTCCCATAGTCACAAAAAACAAAACCTTTATAAATAGAAATGCTTTTTAAATGTTACTATTATAAATTGAAAAATCAATTCTAAAATGTCAGGAATAAGAAAGTGTAATGAATGTGGGAGTATTAATTTAACCTATGATTCTCATTTAGGGGAAGTTATTTGCAACGATTGTGGATTAGTTATTGAAGAAAAGATGGTCGATACAGGCATGGACATGCAAGGAAAATTCGATAAAGGAGATAAAAAAGGAAGAGGCGGAGCCCCTATAAGCATGCAAAAATTCGATAAAGGACTTACAACAAACGTAGGAGAAATCTCAGATATTTATAGATTACAGCCAAAACAAACAAGAAAATTCTTAAGATTAAAAAAATGGCAAGAAAGAGTTTCAACAAGTATTGAAAGAAACTTAAGGCTTGCAATGGCAGAATTAAGAGTTATTGCTTCTTACTTAAATTTACCAAATGTAGTAAGAGATGAAGCTTCAAGAATATATAATTATGTTTTACAAAGAGGATTAGTAAGAGGTAGAAGTATGGAATCAGTAATTGCAGCCTGCTTATATGCAGCATGCAGATCATATAATATCCCCAGAACACTGGATGAAATGGCAACTGCTTCAGATGTCGAAAGAAAAGAAATCGGCAGAACATACAGATTTATAATAAGAAAATTAGGAATTAAAGTGACACAAAGTTCACCAAAAGACTACATTTCAAGATTCTCTTCATTACTTCATCTTTCACCAAAAACACAAAATGAAGCATTGAATGTATTAAAAGAAGCAGAAAAAGTTGAATTAACTTCAGGAAGAGGACCCGCAGGAATTGCAGCTGCAGCATTATATGTCGCAGCATTAATGAATGACGAGAAAAAAACACAAAGAGAAGTCGCAGATATTGCAGGAATTACAGAGGTTACAATTAGAAATAGATATAAAGAATTAATTGACAAATTAGACCTTGAAACAAAAATAAAGCAAAAAGAAAAAGAAGGCTCAAAAAAGAAAAAAGAAGCACAGGTAGAGAAATAATTTTATTTATTATTATATATTAATTCTGAAAAGTAAAATTTAAACATTATTTCCAAAAATCAATCCTTATTTTTTTCCGATCCTTTATCTCAAGAATTTCATTTAACTCTTTCATTTTATCTCGAAAATCACCAATAAGAAACATAAAAATACAAATTAAAGTTAATAAAATCCACCACCCATGAGTTTCTAAAAAAACAGATAAATAATAAGAATAAACAATAAATGACGTCATAAATAATGCAAAATAAATAATATTTTTTTCACCCATAGAAAAAAAAAGAATAAAACATTTTTAAAAATTTATATTCTTTTTACAAATAAAAAAATGCGGAGGAAAACTCAGAAATTAAAAATTTCTGGGACTATCAAAAGACGATACTTTTGAAGTGATTCGAACTTAGTTCGTATCTTTTTATAAATAAAAAATGCGGAGGAAAACTCAGAAATTAAAAATTTCTGGGACTATCAAAAGACGATACTTTTGAAGTGATTCGAACTTAGTTCTTATCTTTTTATAAATAAAAAATGCGGAGGAAAACTCAGAAATTAAAAATTTCTGGGACTATCAAAAGACGATACTTTTGAAGTGATTCGAACTTAGTTCTTATCTTTTTATAAATAAAAAATGCGGAGGAAAACTCAGAAATTAAAAATTTCTGGGACTATCAAAAGACGATACTTTTGAAGTGATTCGAACTTAGTTCTTATCTTTTTATAAATAAAAAATGCGGAGGAAAAGATTCGAACTCTCGTAGGCACTAAGCCAACAGGTCCTAAGCCTGTCCCGTTTGACCGCTCCGGCACCTCCGCATTATAAATTTGATTATTCAAAGGTATAAAAAGGTTTAGAATTAAATTTTAAGCAGAATATCCACTATAATAATTTAAAACATTCTTAACATAACCTTGAGTTATACTAGGTAAATCACCCTTGCAATCTTCAAAACCCAAATTCTTTGTCACACATTTATTTCTAACCGCAGTTGGTCCAGCATTATATGAAGCTATAATTAATTCAATCTCGTTAATTCCATAATGTTCATTCAAGCACTTCAAATAACAAGTTCCAATATGAACATTCACTTCTGCATTATTTTTCCATTGAGAAGTATAATAACGATTACACAAATCCTTGCAAGCACCAACTGTAACATCCCCAATAGCACCAGCTAAAGTCAATTGCATTAAACCAAAATCTCCGGTTGGACCTTCAATAGACTTCCAACCACTTTCAGCCATAATTACAGAACGAACTAAATTAAAATTAACATTCAAATCAGAAGATGCCTTTTGAACAGAAGAAATATATTGACTCTCAGAAGAACTTAAATGCTTATCCTTTGTTCGTTGATATTCACTCTCAGAATAAGAAAAAGAAATTTGAGTTTCTGTGGGAATTTCAGCAGGAATTTCTTCGGGGATTACAATAGGAGTTTCTCCAGAACTTCCACCAAATTCCATACAAATAGTTCCAACTTTTTGACAGGTTTTACCAATAAAAATACCTTGTTCTCTACATTCCAAATCATTACAAACTAAATCACTTGAAACACTTGATTTGCAATCTTCGCATTTAGAATTAACATCTACGATCACTTTGGCTTCCTTGCAATCAAAAATTATTTTTTCACAATTCTTACCGATCATACTACCAAAATCCTTACACTCAATTTCACTGCACCCAAAAGAAAATAAATTCTGAGATTTACAACTCCCACAATCTTGAATACTTGTTTTATCAATAATTGAAAGTTCAGATGAACGTTCTAATAATTTTTTAACCGCATCACCACCAGAAGGATTTCCAAGAAGTTTAATTTCATTTGCAGTCATTAAAATTTCAGAACTAACCCCGTCAACATTTTCTAAATCTTCTATAAAAATAGTTTTTTCAATTAAAACTGAATCTTGAAGTGTAACTTCCCATTTGCTAAATTCAGTATTCCATTTAAAAATAGCATTATCATAAGTTTCTTTACTAGTCTCTTTAGGAGTCAATTTAATTGCAGAATTATCACCCCAAACAAAATCTTCAAAACAAACACCAGAAGAAGAACCAATACAAGTTTTACCAATAAGTTTACCAAAATTACTGCAATCATTAACATCACAAAAAACATCTGAACCAGGGAAAACAGGAAGAACATTGCAACTAACGCACTGTTTAAAACTCGTCGAAGAATAAATACGCGTATCAATCACATCATCCCCAGTTGCTTCATTACACATAAAAAAATTCCTTTGACAATTTTTTGCAATTTTCTTTCCAAATAAAAGACATTCTTCAGAACTGCAAACTGACAAACCAGAAGAACAATCACCGCAAGTTTTACCCAATGAAGAATCAACCAAACCAGAACTAACGCATTCTTTATTAACAAAATTGCAGTTTAAATTATAAGTAGTTGCATACTGATTACAAAGTAATTCACTATTACAAGAACCTAATACAACAGAACAATTTTCACAAGTATTACTACTACTCCCAATACTTCCTGGAATATCACTTGAACTACTACTAGAAGCAGAAGGAACTGAAGTAGATGCAACAGTGCTTGATTCTTTTTTAACACCGCTGTATGAAGTCAAAGCAAGTTTCCCGTATTCCCCTCCACGAATCATTAATAATTTTGCCTTCTCATAATCAAAAAAGACTTTACCAATAATCTTATCAACTAAATTAATCTTTTTCAAAGAATCTTTTTCATCCTCGATCTTTTTTAATTCTTCAGCAAAATTCTGAATATAACCACTTTCATTTTGAAGTTTTTTCAAATAATTTTCACTAACCTCTTTTAAAGTTTGATTTGCTGTTGACTCAAAATTCACAGCATTACTCACACTTTTTGAATCAAGCCAGCAACTAATTTTTTGATCACCACAGTAACCAACTTTTTGCCATCTTGCACCAGCAGTCCCGTCTAAATTATCTGAACCCTTGCCAGGACTATCACTTGCACAAACTCTGATTATACCCTTGTTATAAATATCCGGATTGATTAAATCCTCACCTGCACTTTGCAAATTTGGATTTAACACACTATAAATGCTCGCACTTCCAGAAACACATTCTTTTTCACTCTTAATATCAGTTGCACCTGCTTGCTCCTTAAGATATTGATCCTGAACATAATCTAAAGCAAACGAAGTTGAAGCTTGACCAAATCCGCATTCTTCTTGATCTCCAACATTAATGCACATCTCCTTATAACCAGAAGGAGCAGTAAAATCTTTTGTCTCACTTGCATATTCACCCTTAGCAACATAACCAGAAGCAACAATCCTTCTATTCGATGTATCTTGATAAAATGAACTCTCAGCCCCACTCTTCAAATATACATTATAATAAGCTCCGGAATCAGCACCAGCATAAATATGATAAAACACTTTATATTGTGATACCGGAGGAACAGTCGCAGATGTAAAAGGAATCTCATCAAATCTACCGTGATATTGAGCAGGTGAATCTGGTTCAGTCAAAGAATCAAATAAATCAGCACCGTCAGGATAAACACCTGAAATTGAAGATTTGCAAACCATATCACCAACATCCTCAGCAGTTCTAGCCTTAAAAGCCTTGAAAGAATTTACTGCATATTGTTGAGTGAAGTAAGAAATTGAATTCTCAGCATTAGCCCAAGCATTGGCAACATTCATATATTCCCCACCACCATGAACATTTTGACCAGTTGCCCATTCCATGATTTTAGGAATTGCAATCTTTGCTAAAGGAATTGCTTGTCTCCAGAAAAATTCACATAAATGTATACTATAAATCTCATCGCAAATACCAGTCATTTTACCGCTATCTAAACTATCTTGCAAACAATCTCTATGATTTTTCATTACAGAAATTAATCCATCAATTCCGGCTTTAACCCCAGAGATACAAATAGGGAAATAAATTCCTTCTTTATAATTAGGTAAACATAAAACTAAACTGCCGATAATTCCCGATTGAATAACATCTCTTACAGGATAACTGCCACCAAAATCACATCTACTCGATGGACAAATAACAGGGTCACAAACATTAAACATTACCTTGCAATCATCTGGAGACATAAAATCAGTGCATTTCGTATCAGAAACATCAACAGCAGGACTACCAACTTTAACTCTCTTAGCCTTGCTACTAATTGAAACATAACCAACCCTTTTATCAACAGCAATGTTTGAAGCAACACTCACAGCACTAACTGCTTCTTTCACCAAAGCCTGTGCTTGAGTTTCACTTAAACCCCCAATTTGATTTGTCGGTTGCCCAGTACCAAGATTCATTAAAGTACATTTATCATCCCCCCCGCCATTTTCCTCAATACCATTTTTCCAAACATTACAAATACTCATACTGCTAACCCTTCCAGAATCATCATAAGAAGCAACCCCCCCAAGTACAGGCAAAGTCTGACCAATCTTTACATACCAGCCACTCTCTAAATTAAATGGGATAATTGCAGGAAGACCTTTATAGGGTTCAGTTTCATAATATCTTAACAAAGGCTCAGTTTCACCCTGAGAAGATTTATATTTATTTATATATTCATTCTCGTCAACTTTTTCAAAAGTAAGAAGATTTTTAATTTCCCTAATAACAGCAGGGTCTGTAACTAAATTACCTTGTTTATAATAAACATTAAGAACAGAATATTTATTTCCCTGAAGATTTTTTAATTCCAATAAATATTCATTATTTTTATACACAATTCCTTGAACATTTGAATTTGCAGGAATTTTAACATAACCTGCACTTGAAGTTTTGCCCCCGCTATATACAGATGTCAAAGTATTTTTAGAAGAAATAACGGCAATTCCAACACCAACTAATCCGGTTTTAGATTTTAATTCTTCACTTAAACTATTTTCTGCCACTTTGTTTCGGGTATTAACATAAATCTCACCTAATTGTGTTTCAATATCTTTCTTAGCCATATTTCTCAATACTTCACTATCAGAAGAAAGTAATCGGGAATTCAGCTGTAAATCTCTTAATTCTGTAACAGACACAGAATCTGAATCAAGACCTTTTAAAACTTCAGCAATTTGAATTTTCTCGCCGTTAACATCAATAGTTCCAAGAGTCATAAGATTTTTTTCTAATTCAGAAGCAGATTGTTTCAAATATTCTTCTTTAAATTTCTGAGTATCAACAGTAGTTTCAGTTAAGAAATTTGTTGTCTCATAAGGGGCTTGAATAGTTTTAATTTCAGTTTGTTGTTGTTCTAAAAATGTATGATATTTTTCAACATCATTATCTATTTCGTCGGAATTTTCAAAGAAACATTGGTCTAATGAAGAATATTGTCCTTTACTAACTAACTCAGCACATTTTTGATTCCATCCCCCTTCACCTTTCATTACTTCTTGCCTTGCAATACCAGAACCATCAAGATTTGAAATAAAGTTTTTTACATTCAAAGCAGCACCAGTGACCAAACAAGCTGCCTTTAAACCTTTAACAATTTCACCTAATTGTTTAGATTTTTCTTCCCATTCAGCAATTGTTTCATTTAAATCTTTAATTCTTTTATTAGTTTCATCAGGAGTTAATTGAATTCCTCTTTTTTCAATACCAATTTTAAAGCTAAATGTTGCATTTCCTCCGGCATTATTTATATTAGGGATAACAGAAACTTTTGCAGATTTTTTAAGATTAATATTCTCAACATAGATTTTATGTGCCTCATCACCAATTTGTTTTGTTTCACGAATATTAATTTTCAAATTTTGAAGAGCATAAACTAAACTTCCTTTTTGTTTAATACCACCAACATCAAGAGTAATAAAATTATCTCCAATACTAGTTAATGAAACAAATTCTCTTGAATCTTTATTCATAAATATAGCTTTATTTTCGTTTACTAAAAATGTAACACCATCATCATAATTTTTATCGACTAATGCTCTAAAAATATTTTCTTGATTATCAGTTAATGCATATGCTCCCCCACCAATAGGATTTTTAGCACTATCAGTTTCACCATAAATTTTTTCAACTTTTGTACTCCAACTTTTTTTATCAAATGACCATTTCCATCCATCATTATAAATATAATAAATTCTCTGATAACCGGAAGAATCAATATAATAAACTTCTTCAAGAGTTCCAAAATAAACTTTCTCATTTTTAGTTAATTTATATACTTCACCATCAACTCTAATCTGAGCACCATACTCTTCATAAGTCGGCTCATGAATTGATTCTAAAGAAATACTTTTAATCTGATTATTAATTAAAGCTTCATAAGAAGCAGATTTTGAATTTGAATTTTTATATTCATTATAACAATCTTTTAATTCTCCTTTCCAAAATTCTGAGTTAGGATATTTTGTTTTAAACTCATCGCATAATCCAATCATTGTTCTTTTTTGATTTAATTGTTTAGCAAGTTTAATCTTTTCAATTAATGCTCTTTCACCATAAGTCAAAAGATCTGATTCAAATTCCTTTAGCGAAGGATAACTCTGAACAATAGTATCATAATCAATTTGTGCTTTATCATAATATTTTAAAAATTCAAGATTTGTTTTACTCACAACAACATTTCTATAAGCATAAATTTTCTTATTTGTTAAATCTAATTCAGCACTAATTAAATCATCGAAAAATTCATTCCCGGATGTATAAGCCTCGCCAGTAGCACTATCCCTGGATAAAACAAATTTATCTCCACTTTTAACAAATTTGGCAACATTGTTATTTGATTCAGATAAATAATATGCATTATCACCTTCAGAAGAAATAATATCTAATTTTAAATTTAAAGAAGCACCACCTGGACCAAGGATTTGATAATCACTGCCATAAGTATATGTATCCTTAACAATTAAACCATCTTGAGGACCTGCAAATCCTAAAAATTGAATTTCAGGTTTAGATGCTAACTCCTTAAACCAAGTTAATTCACTCACAAAATCTAAAGAAAGGTCTTTAATTCCTCCCCCAACATAATAACTGCCAAGAGGAGAAGCACCAGTAACAATTGAATCGAAAATTATTGAAGCTGAACTAGTTATAGAATATCCTAATTTAGAAAGAACATCTAAAACTTTAATTCCGGTTTTATATTGATAAGAATTCAAATAAAAAGAAAATCTTTTATAAGTTGGAGATGCCAAAAAATCTTCTTTATTTAATGCAGGACTTGCAAAAGGCACAATGAAAAGGCCTTTATCATTTTGCCCAATAAAACCCAAAAAGATTCTTTTATCTTTAACCCCGGGAATTTCACCGATAATATCCCCCAAACCAACTTCTTTTTCAGCACCATTAAATAAAATTTTAACTTTAGGACTTACTTCGAGTGTAAATTGCTGATTTCTTTTTTCATCAGTATCGCAACTAAGAACAACCTTTTGATTCAAGCCTTGTTTTTCAATTTCTCTTACACGGCATTTATTATCCAGGAATTTTTCACCACGTATAACTTCAACAATATCACCATTAATATTTAATTTAGCGGTTGTATCAGGATTTTCTAAACTATCAAGTTTAATTCTTAATTCTGCCAAGCAGTCAAAACCAGGCAAAGAAAGACTATCTGAACTTTGCCCAACTTTTAAATTAACGCTAGTAACTCTGTTAGTGCCGTCGTACATTGAAATTCTTGCACCATCTGCATCAATTCCGTTAGCCCTTAAATAACCCTTGCCATTCCAAAAACTATATTCATTTTTTTTATTTTCAAATTCAATATCACTTAGTTCAGGAAGATAAAACCCAACTCTGCCAATACCAAAAGCATTTTCAATATTATAACCAATTTTTGCAGTTAAATTTCCCTCGACAAAATCAGGCATACTTGATTCATTCGGTTGTTTTCTTAAAACAATCACCGCATAACCAATATTATTCAAAACAGGAGAATTTAAATCACCCTTGACACCTAAAGCAGCTTTAGCAGGATGAAAACCAACGCCACTAACTTCTTTTGGATATTTACCTGAAAAAGAAAGACTTTCAATTGCTTCAACTTTAATTAAAGGATTAATTTTTGTTGCAGCAATTTGGCAAAATACAGGAACATTTTGTTCTTCTAATAAATCACTTCTAACAACAGCAGGGGTACAGCCAAAAGGTGCAATCTGCAACGCAAAATCTTGACCTGCCTGACATCTGGCACCGGCACTGGTTGAACCAACATATGAATCAAACACACCATAATTAGGATTTGAATCAGAATAAGCAAAAATTAACCCGCTTAAAAATAAAATTCCAAATAAGAAAATAATTCCAAAGATTAAATTTTTATTTTTATTAATCATATACATTACCTCTTTTGCCAATCTTAATAATATTTATAACATTATTAACAGAATCTGCTTCATAAATAATTCTATACTTTCCTACCCTTATCCTAAATTGTTTATCATTTCCAATAATAGATTTAGCATCGTGAATAAATGGAGTCTCTTTTAACATTTTCAATTTTTGAATAATTCTCTTCTGCAAAACTACATCACATCTTTCTAAAAATTTTTCAGAATCATTGTTTAACTTAACATTAAACATCATAAACCTAAAGCTTTTTCAACATCTTCAAGAGTCTTCATTTTCAATGTTCCTGCTTCTTTTTCTCTATAATACTCTTTAATATCTTCTTCATCTTCTAAATCTTCAAAATACTCAAACATTAATTCAATCATCTTCTTAAAATCATCAACACTTGACAACTTATTATATTGCAAAGAATCAGAATCCTTGACAACTAACTTTTTTTTCTTTTCAGGATATTTTTTTTCAAAATCTTCAATTGCTTTTTGCAGTTCAGCAATCTTTTCAAAAATTTTTTTCAAATCATTCTTATCCATTTTCTAATAACTCTTCAAAGACTTTTAAGCTTTACCTCCTTTCATATTTAATAAAAATTTTTTCATCTAAAAACAACCTCCAAACCTTGAGCTTCATATTCAATATAATTTTTTTGTAATTGTTCTAAACTATTAGGAAGAGGCAAACTCTTTGAATTAATTTCTAAATAAGTTGCACTTTCCAGTTCAGAATCTAAAATGAAATAATTTTCTTTGCCACCGCCGGCTAAAGCATTTGAAACAACTTGTGAAGGAATATTAATTTCAAAACATTTTTTTTCAGTTAAACCAAAAAGTCCACCTAAACCTGATGAAGGTGCATCAATGCATTGCTCATTTGTCAATTCAGGAATACCAATAGAAGAACCTTGATAAACACTAACTTGAATTTCATATTGACCTTCACTTAAATTAACTTTTGTTTGCTCAGGATAAACAACAGTCTTAGAATAACCTTCAGAAATAAAATTAATAAGTGCACTTCCGTCATAATTTTTTCCGTCTAATTTTAAATTAATTTCAACTTCATGCAGTTTATCCATGATAATATCAACACTTCCGGAATCCATTGTTGAATATAAATATCTTGCATCCCTAAATCCATCAGCCCGTGCTAAAATATAACCATTAACACATTGAGGGAATTTTTCAACCAAAGGTTTTGTATAGCTTGTTTTACCAATCTCACAAAAATCATTGAAACATTCATAAGATATTTTTGCTTCTACGGGATTTAATTTAACATCAAAAGTATTTACTTCGACAAAAGTATTTTTATGCTCACAAATTTCAGGACTTGCAATTTTATATGCTTGAGAATCTAAAGCAGTTCTTGGTTTATTTCCTTCTACAACAACTGCCATTGGAAATTGAAAAATCTCTTCACCAATCATAACTTGTGCAAGTACAGGATATTTTAGATTATAAACAAAATGATATGGAACATAACAGAATCCTAAAATACTCATTCCCGGTTGATCACCAACAGGTTTAGCAATTAAAACACTTTCTTGACTGGGATTAACTTCATATCCATAAGCCCAACTTTGAGAATTCAAAAATCGAACATCAGCATCAACATCTAAATCAACTATGAAATATTTATTAATTTCATTTGTTAAAGAATAATCATTACCCTTAGTTTTTATTGCACCGGTATTTGCTTCAATCGCAACTTGTAAATCATTAAACACATCATTTGCAGACCAGATTAAAGGAGAACAACTAATCTTTACACCATCAACAGGAGCATATGTTCGTAAAGTATCAACAGCATAATTTTCTAAGAATAAAGTTTTTTGTTCATAATCATAAACTTCTTTTGCAGAATCATACAATTGACCCAAATAAGTTTTAACATTTAAATCATGATTATTAATTAAAATACTCTCGTTGCCATAAGTTATTTCTAAATCTAAGTCCATATCCACCCTCACTTCTTTATCAACAATATTAATATCAGTTTTAGCATTGTCACCAACGGTTATAATAAAACCTTTATCATAATAACTTTGAAAATCACAATCTAAAATTTTTTTATCAACAAAACCTGCTAAAGAACTTTCCATATCTTTTACTGTCGGGACATTTTCCTTTGCGATATTATTTCCTGAAACATAATACCAATAAGGGATAGGATTACCCAAAAAATTTAACTGAGAAGAAAAAGGCATATAAGTCGATCCTGCTTCAAATGGAGGAATTTCAATATATCCTGCTTGAGTTTCCAATAAATCAACACCAACTAAAACATCTTCTTCTAAGCAAGATAAAAAACTAGTATAAACAGGTTCAAGATTAGATGGAATACCATCACCTAAAGACAAAGAATCTCTAAGGATAAAATAACCTATAACAAACCCAATTAAAACAATTGCAACTACAATAAAAATAGTTATCTGACCTCTCTTTTCACCCTTAAAAAACATACCAGAAATAATGAAAATAACATATATAAATATTTAGTTAAAGAAGGAATTATCCGAGATTTTAAACACGAACCCGATTTAATCTAAAATAATTAATCGCTCCCCATAAAATAAAAATACCGCCGATAAAAATTAACCACGGATCAAGTTTAGAGATAATTGCGGGGATTTTCACAAAACTAAAAGGATAATTCACAAAATATAATCCGAATATAAGATATAATCCTCCAATCACCAAACTTTTTGTATTCATAATTATAAATAAATACCAAGATATTTAAACATTTCTTATAATATATAATTGAAATAACAGGTGTCACATTCCTTGTGGCATCCTCGGAGGCTCAACAAGATGCCACCGAACCGCAATTTGAGGAAGCTCAAAAGAAACCAGCGGGTGTCTTTTATGGTCCTGTAGTCCAATGGTTAAGACATATCCTTGACGAGTTCAAGATTTTCTTGAATCTTCCTGAGAACTTGTTCGCAGAATGGATAAAACCCAAGTTCAATTCTTGGCAGGACCATTTTTTTATTATTAGAATTGAACTTTTCAATTACTTCAAATGTAACATCTTTTGAAAGTCCCAAAGAATTACAAATTCTTTGAGCTTGGCAGGACCATTTTTTTATTATTAGAATTGAACTTTTCAATTACTTCAACAACAATGTCAGTTGAATGTTCCAAAAAAATTTTTAGAATTTAGACAATTAATTATTTTTTCACAAGATTAAAATCCAAAATGAATAATTTTAAAAAATCATCCAAATAAAATTTTCAGATAACTAAATTAACAAAAAAAATCTAAATGGGTATAACATCACCAGTACAATATTTAGTATTAATCCCACAACATTTACCACTGGTATCCAACATTCCAGTTTCCTTACAGTTAATATACACATACCCACCACTACAATAATGACTTGAATAACTTTGCCCAGAAGCAATACACCAAGTAGAATCTTTTGCAGGACAAGTAGTATAACCTGGACCAGCTTTCGCAGTATATAATGCAGTACATCTAAGATCTGTAGCACCACTACATGCAGCCGCAGAAATACCAGATTGAAAAATTGGAACTGAAGGCACTGCACGTCCTGCACAGAAATTTGAAGATTCATGATGACAACAAGCTACATTTGTATCTGCTTCACACTTAGCAAGACATTGAGCCTGATTCAAACCCCATTGAGACCAAAGAACAACTCCACCAACATCACACCCTTTATTTGATGAAAATGATGAACACCTTGCAACAACACAATTCTTCGTCCCACTTACACTTCTAGTCGTTCCACAATTACTTGTTTGAGTAAAACTCGTTCCACTACAAACAGTATCAGCAGAAGGAGACCAAGAACTAACCACACAAGTACTGCTAGGACTACCAACACCTCCACAATCGTTTCCAGTTACAAATCTACAAAATTCATTATCAAAATTTATCTCTTTCCAACTGTGTCCCATAGTAGAAGGTTGATTCCCACCATATCCGTAAACAAACCCAACACCAATAAAAAGAATAACTAAAACAATCCAAAAAGAATCACCTTTACTTAATTCAATCTTCACCTTCACCATCCAAAAAAGAACCAATATCCATATTTAAACTTTCCATTTTATCTTTTAGAAACCTTTCCACCTTTAATCTGCCCCCAATGTTCATCAACAAATAATACATTTAATTCTGAAGGATTTATCTTAGAAAAAGCACAAAGATCATAAAATAATTTTTCCGGTAAAAGCCTTTTTTCAGAATAATAATTTTTTAATGTAGAATAAGGGACATCAAAACCAAACTGCAAAAACGCCCTTAACGACGGACAATTAGAATTAAATAAAACTTTTTTTAAAAAACTTCTCTGTTCTCCAGATTCAAATTTTATTCTCACAAATAAGTGCGGGACCATTAATATAAAAAACTTTATAAAAGGACATTTTCTACTCTTCTTATGAAAATACCAAAAACAACAAACAGATATTGTCCAAGTTGTAAGAAAAAAACAGATCAAAAAATCAAATTAGTTTCAACCGGTGGTAAAAGGGGTACTCTAAAAAGAGGAGGAATTGCAAGAGCAAAATTAAGAGGACTTGGAATGGGTTATGGAAATAAAGGAAAATGGGGTTCAAAACCGGCAGTTTCAAAATTCAAAAGAAAAACCAAAACAACTAAAAAAACAAATATTATGTATACATGTAAAGAATGCAACAAATCTAAATATCAAAGAAAAGGTACAAGGGCAGGTAAACAAATACAAGAATAAAAATGGCAATCGCAAAAAGAAAAAAAAGATTTTATGATATAGAAATTCCAATCATAGGTAAAACTACGCAACTACAAGCTTATGATCTTAAAGAATTAAATAATAAATACATAAAATACGATCTAACAAGAATTCTTAGAGGGAAAAATATAATTCTAAATTTAAAAGTTCAAGTTCAGGATAAAGAAGCTACCACAATACCAAAAGAAATCATATTAATGTCATACTACCTAAAAAGAATGATTCGAAAAGGAACAAACTATGTAGAAGATTCATTCTCAACAAGGATAGAAGATGCACAAGTAAGAATAAAGCCATTCCTTGTAACACGAAGAAAAGTTTCAAGAAGAGTACGAAAAGCTTTAAGAGATAAAACAAAAGAAGAATTAATTAACTATGTCAAAGATAAAGATGCTGACCAAATCTTTAAAGAAATTTTAAGAAATCAGTTGCAAAAAACACTTAGTTTAAAATTAAAGAAAATTTATCCACTTTCACTTTGCGAAATTAGAGTTTTCAAAATCGAAAAAGAATTCGAAGTAAAAGAAAAACCAGTTAAAAAAGACAAAACTGAAAAACCTCTCGAAGAACAAATAATTGAAGAACCAATTACTGAAGAAACCGAAGAGAAACCAACTAAGAAAATTGTAAAAAAGAAAGTTGCTAAGAAAAAAACAGAATAAATATTTCTAAAATTTCCAAAGAATTTTTAAACTAAATAATTAATAATTTTATTAAGCCTGCATAGCTCAGTGGTAGAGCGGCTGCCTTGTAAGCAGTAGGTCGGGAGTTCAAATCTCTCTGCAGGCTTTTTTATTCGAACTCACGACCGTAATGGTCGGGTGAACAACTTCGTGGTAAAAATTTTAATTCTAACTGGAAAAAATTCAAGAGTAAAATTAGAAAAATTTTGTGCGAGGTTGTGAATTGCTTCAAATACTTCAAAATATACTTGTTTTGAAGTTCCAAAGAATTTTCTCAAAAATTCTTTGTACCCTCTGCAGGATCTAAAAAAGGACCCGAGGGGTCACCTGAAAAATTCAGATGACCCCGGAAAACAAACAAAAATTAATTTTAAACCCCAAAAAATAAATCATGATAGTTCAAATTCAAAATCCTATTCTCAATCTTTTGTAAATGAACACACAAAGTACTCGGCGAAATATTTAATTTTTGAGCAAGACAATTAAGATTAATTTTTTTAGGAAATTCATAATAACCATATTTAATAGAAGGCAACAAAATTTCTTTTTGTTTAGGAGTCAAAATTTCATTAAAACTAAAATCAACCTTAACTTTAGAAAAACTCAAAATATCAATCCTGCAATTTTCAAGATTACTCAAAATATTTTCAACTTCATCTTCATTCAAAATTAATTTAATCCTCTTAAAATCTTTTTGCAAAGTAACAGGCCAATTCATAATGCACCTTGTTTGACTTAAAGGTTTGACCAATTTAGAATTATTATCCAAACAAAAAAAGAGATTCGAATCAGAATGAAAATCATTCAGCATAATATTTGAAAAGTTTTTATTTAAAAATTTTTGAATCTCGTTAAACTCTCCTTCATGAATTTGCAATAAACCGGAAAAAGATTTTGCCCCTGAAAAAGACCCCCCCCTAATCACAAAAGAAGTTTCCGGGAATTTTTGAACCAAAGTATTTTCCCATAATTTTGGAATACCAAGATCTAAAGTTAATAATACCAAATTGCTATCCATTAAAATTTCCTCCTCAAAACAAAAATTAAAACAAAAACCAAAACAAAATTTAAAATTCCGGAACTCCAAACCATCCACGAATAATCCAAATTTTTCACAACAAACTTTTGCCTAAATTCATCTTCAACATCACCATTATATAAAGTTGTTAAAATAAGAGTATATTCCCCATCATCTAAAACTAATGATTTAAAATCCCTTGTTAAAATTTTTTCAGTTTCAACAATAGTATTTTCTTCAATTAAATAAACAACATCACCAACATCATTAATTATCGCATATTTCAAATTAACAGGAGTAGGTTCAGTACCAAAACTCTCAAAAATAACATGTGCCACCAATTCATCAGGACTTTTCACAGTCCCTTGCACCAGACTAAATTTAATATCAAATAATTGACCTAAAGATTTACTAATCTTACTTCGTATTTCAAATCTTTTAACAAAATCATCCTCAACATCAACATTATAAAGAGTTTTTAGATAAATAGCATATTTTCCATAATCTAAATCTAACCCTTCAAATTTTTTAGTAAATACTTTTTCAGTTTCAACAGTAATATAATCCTTTTCAACATGCAAAGTTTTTCCCATTTCATCAACAATAATATATGTTAAATTCACAGGCGTAGGTTCAGTACCAAAACTCTCAAACGTTACCCTTGTAACTAATTCATTAATATTTAAAATCAAAGAATCATCAATTTCAAAAATGATATCAAATAATTGATTTGGTCTTTCTTCTTCTTTAAGTATACCAGTTATTGAATTTCCGCTAACTTCACCAACTGCAATTAAAACACTGCTGTTTACTACAATTAAACCTAAAATCATCAAAAATAAAAAAGCAACATCAGACCTCATTCTACACCCCCCATTAAAAAATATACTTTCGCCATACCAACTTGCCTAACATAGACATTTTTTGCTCCTTCCAACTTAGCCAAAGCAGTTCTTATTGCTGAACGGGACAATTTTGAAAGAGAAACTAATTCAGTAATAGTTAAACCATTTTGACTATTCTTTTTTAAGATTTCAACAACAATGTTTACAATATCATCACCCATTTTATCCTCGACATCTTGCATAATAAAAGACGCGATATAAATTTAAGCGTTCAATTTGAAACTAAAATTCAATAAAAAGTTTAATCCTTCAAGGTTGAATATTTAAACGCTTTTTGGCTAATTTAATTAGTAATTAAACAAAAAGACGGTGAACGGTTTTAGGATAAATAATACCCAAAAATTATCCAGAAAACATAAACAGTTTTAAGAATTAAAAAGGAGATATATAAAAGAGGGAAAATGTGGTTAACAAGAAATGAAAAAAAAGTGTTAAAATTATTATTAAATAACGCAAAAATCTCAGATACTTCTATAGCAAGCAAATTAAAAATTTCAAGTCAGGCAGTTGGAAGAATACGAAAAAAACTTGAAGAGGAAGTAATCAAAGAATATACTATTAATTTAGATGTTTCAAAATTAGGAATTAATATTTTTGTAATGTGCAAAGCAAAATTAACATCAAATGGAAAAGAACTAGGTAAACCAATATTAGAAGAAAGAATAGCAAAAAATCCAAACATAATAACATTTTATGAATTAATAGGAGAAGAGTTTTCATATATTTTAGTTGCAGGATTTAAAGATATGCAAGATTTAAAAAAATTCTTTCACTCTGAAAAAACTCAAAAAGAGATTCACGATTACATTATTTGCAAAGAAATTACCCCAATGAGCACACAATGTATCCTGAAAAACAGTATTAATGACCTTTGCAACAATACAATTGACCATTTAGGGACAAAAACAGCAAAACCTAACTTTTATCAGGAAGACGACGAAGTGTATTCTCAAGGATAGAAACTATTTTAAAGGCTTAAATTTTCCATAAAATTAATATGGAATTTACAAATAAAGAACTTGAAATAATTATATATAAAATAACAAGAGATAAGATTTTAGAGAAAAAAGAAGAAAAAATAATTGAAATGATAATTGAAAAAAATTATTAGCAATTATTTATTAAATTCTTGAAGCAACAATTTTTAAAACCCCATTTTGAAAATCTGTTTTAACTTTTAAAGGATTAATCGTAGGAACCTTAACAGAATAAAAAAAAGATCTTGAACTTTTTTCTTCCTTAAAAAAATTTTTTTTATTTATTTTTTGATCTGACTCTTTATTCGCTTTAACCACAATTGAATTTCTGGTAAATTCAAAATCTAAATCTTTTTTAGAAAATTCAGGCAAATCTAATTCTAACTCAATATCTTTTAAAGATTTTTGAGCAAGATTTTCTTTAGTTTTCATCTTATTCTTTTCTCCATCTTGCATTTTGAGCTTTTTTTATATTTTCTCTTTGAGCCTTTTTCATAACAGAAGTAGGTTTATTTTTTTCAGGAACATTTTTCTTTGGCTTTGCCTCAAATATGTCTCCCTTAACAATTTTAGGTTTACTGCTCAGTTTTGAAATAACCTCTTTTGCAACCTTTGTCTTGCCAACTAAAACACCATTAACAACTTTAGCATCACCTTTAGCAATTAACCAAGCATGAGTAGCCCAACTGCCGGAAGACCTTCTGCCCGCAACCCTTTCAATATGCCCCTTTTTTCCAATATCATGATTTTTATAGCTAACAAATTCACCTTTCGGTCTTACAGTAATACGAAAAAAATTTCCTTCACCAATACTTCCGAGTTTTTTTCTTGCTCTACCTTGTGGCTGAACCAAAGCATGTTGCCGATGAGTCATACTTTTCCATTTTTCTTGAGCTTTCTTAATATTTTTCTTTGAAGCCTCAATTTGTTTTTTTGTAGCCATAATTAAACAGTTATTTAAAACGAATAAGATTAATAAAATAAAATGCGAATCCATTCAAATGGAATATTCTAAAAAAACTAAAAAAATAACCTCGTTAGATCTAAGATTAATTACAGCAATCTCCTTTTTAATAATAAGATAATCCAAAGAAAAACAATCAATAAATCTTTGACAAGCTTTTAAAGTCAAAAATTTTCTAAATTCATAATTAACTCCCATATAAAAACTAAATTTTTGAAATATATAAATTTATGTTACATATTAGTTATAGATTTGAAGTAAGCTTATTATTATACTATTATTAATTAATTATAATGAATAAAAAAGAAACCCCGGAAAATATTAAAGATCTTAGCTGGATAAAAAGAGGTAAACAAAGAAGGGAAATTATTGTCCACCTTAATGGTCCACAAACACCAACAGAAATCGCAAAAAAAGCTATTTATTCATTAAACCATACTTCAAAAATACTTAATGAATTCAAAAAACACCAAATTGTAAAATTATTAAATCCAGAAGACAAGACTGGAAGGCTTTATGAACTAACTCAAAAAGGAAAAATGGTAAAAGACCAGATAATCGAAAAAAATTAATATTTATTCAAAAATTTCCAAAATTTGAATGTTATAGTAATTTCTTTGGCAATTCAAAGTATTCTTTAATGGGGGTATTCAAGCTTTAACAGAGTAGAAAGTTTACACAAGTTCTAATTATTAAAAAAGTGTGTTTAATAATAAGATTTTAACAAAGTAAATTAATTGAATTAACGTTGGTTTAGTTTACTTTTGTCAAGAAACTTGCAAACTTTGTTTCTTGAGCACACCCAAGAATTCATTCTCCCCTGAAAATTCTTGGTATTAGAGAATTATTTTATAATTCTCTATAGCTTAAAGGCAAATTATTACTTTAGTAATAATTTGGGGGATGTGGGAAAAATTCAATATTAAAAAGGGGATTTGTTAAAATCTTTAACACACTTTTTAAAAAAACTTCAAAAGTATCGTCTTTTGAATGCGTTTAAATTTCAATGAAATTTAAATGCTAAAAATCTTTGATTTTTATGTCCCAGAGAATTTAATTCTACAAATTTTCTGAGGAACCAAGGGGTTCCAAATTCTACGTGGCATCCACAAAGGCTCATAAAGATGCCACCCTTCAATGCTTCGAGGAGGTTCAAAAGGAACCAAGGGGTTCCTTTTATTCCCAAACACCATTTTCTCGTAAACTATAATACGAATTATTCCCAAAAATAACATGATCTAAAACTTCAATATCTAAAATCTTGCCGCAAGAAATTAATTGTTTTGTAATTTCTAAATCTTCAGAGCTAGGGTTTGAATCCCCGGAAGGATGATTATGCATTACAATAATTGCCGCAGCACCTTCAAGGATAGCAATTTCAAAAATTTCTCTAGGATGCACAATTGACGCATTTAATGTACCAACAAAAACAATTTCATCCTTAATTATTTTTCTTCGGGAATCAAGATAAACAACACAAAAATTTTCTTTTTTTAAATTAGACATTTTAGACAAAAATAATTTTGAAATATCTTTAGCAGAATTAATAGTTGCTTTTTCTTCAGAATTAAAACACCCACGCCGTCTGCCCAATTCAAAACATGCAACAATCTGGCAGGCTTTAGCTTCTCCAATACCGAAAACATTTTTCAATTCAGTAATGCTTAAACAGGAAAGATGACCCAAGTCATATTTTGTTAAAAGCCGATTTGCTAAAACTAAAACATTTTCTTTTTTTGTCCCATGACCTAAAATTATCGCAAGTAACTCAGAATTACTTAAAGCATTAACTCCATAAAATCTCAACCTTTCCCTCGGTCTTTCACTTTTGCAAAAATCTTTAATTTTCATAATAAATAATTAAAAAACAAACTTTAAAATTCGATGATAAAATCTGGATAATTTATAGAAAAATTTATCCAAAATTTAAAGATTATTCAAAAGGTTTAATTCCAATTTAAACCAAGGAGTAAAAATTTCAGGAGAACTTTTTACTTTATCATGCAATAAATCTAGATTAATCCATTTAAAATCCTCCATTTCAAGGGGATTAATTTGAAAATCACCATTATATTTACCGCTAAAAATTGTGCAGATTTCATTTTCAGAACCATGAGAATAATAATTCGCACAATAATGAAATTTTGATAAATATTTTAACTCAGTTCCAAACCCACATTCTTCAACTAATCTTCTATTTGCACCTTGAATATAACTCTCACCAATTCTTGGATGACTGCAACAAGTATTACTCCAATATCTTGGCCATAATAATTTAGCTTTGCTTCTTTTCTGAATAAATAACTCATCTTTATCATTAAAAATAAAAATCGAAAAAGCACGATGCAATAAACCTGGACCTTCATGACATTTCTCTTTAATCTCATATCCAAGGATATTATCCCTCTTATCAACTAAAATTAATAAATCAGAACTTTTTTTCATTCTAAAAATAAATCCTTCCTCAAAGAATTTTCATAATTTTTATATAAATTTTCTAAATAGATGCAATAATCTTTTTCATTTAATTCGAAATCTTTAACTCCATCTTGCACGAAAAAATCTTTAGTATTCGAAAAATTAAAAGATTCTAAATCTCTTAAAACAGGCATCAATAAATATCTATCCCCTCTTTGTTTAGAATAATTCTCTTTTCTTTTCAACATAACCATTTTATTAATTTTTGAAAAAGCATACCATCTAACAAGTTCAGCCTCAGAATTTAAAGAATGAATATCAATTAATTTTTGAACTAAATTTAAAGTCATTTTATATTTCCCTCTCAATTAAATAATCTGCAAACATTTTTAATCTTTTTTTTGCCCGATTATCTTTAATAACAAGATTTAATTCACACCAGGCATTATAAACTAAAGATTTAGCTTTTCTTTTAGCATATTCAATAGAATCATATTTTTTCAGGATATTTATCGCTTCATTAATAAGATTCAAATCTTTAGTTTTTAATTTTAAGATTTCAAGTAATCTTTTTCTATCCTCGATACTTGCATCTTTTAATGTTTTAATAACCATTAATGTCATTTTTCCTTCAGTAATATCTTCACCAAAATCTTTTCCCCAATCATTATTTGTGAGGTTTAAAATATCATCCTGTATTTGAAAACCAACACCAATAGATTCAGCAAACTTTCCTAAATAATTCACTTGATCAGGATTTCCACTACCTAAAATTGCCCCAAGTTTCGCAGCAATTCTAGCTAAAGTCCCGGTTTTATAAGCACACATCTGTAAATAATGCTCTTCAGTAACGTCTTCAGAATTTTTTTTATGCCAATAAATATCCATCCCTTGCCCGAAAGAGATTTTTATCATTTCCTCATTAATAATTTCATAAATTTGAGATTTAATTTTATAATTCAAAGAATTATTTCGAATAATTAATAATAAAGGAAGATAGTATAAAGCATTCCCGGCATTAATTGCAATATCCTCCCCATAAATCTTATGTATGCAAGGCTTACCCCTTCGATTATCCGAACTATCTTCTATGTCATCAATAATTAAAGTTCCATTATGAATTAATTCTGGGATAATAAAAAAAGAATTAATATCTCTTCTTCCTCCAACAACATCATGAGATAATTTCATCAATAAAGGTCTCCATCGTTTTCCACCTCTCGAAAGTAAATCCCAGGAAGGTTTGGAAATAGCATTCGTGCAACTTTTTTCATGATACACCCATAATGGTTCACCTAAAGCATAATTTAACCATTTTTTATTAAATTTTTTAGGCAATAATTTTTCAATCTCTTGATTAACAATCTCAATGTTTTGTTCTAATAATTTTTTTAATTCATTTTTCATTTTACAATACCTCCATTTACAAACATCCTCCTAACTTCTGATTCAAATAAAGTTCTTTTTTGAGACTCCGCGAATTCTTTAACTTGTTTTAACATATTCGAATATTCTTCATTACTAAATTTATCTCCAAATAAATATTTCAAAGAACTAATACCAGAATGCTTTCCAAATAAAATTTTTCTTTTTCTCCCAATTATTTCAGGATTATAAATTTCATAGTTTAATGGATCTTTTAAAATACCATCAACATGCAAACCGGATTCATGACTAAAAGCATTTTCACCACATACTGCTTTATGTCTTTGCATTTTTATCCCGGAATATTCTTCAACTTTATTGCAAATGCTAGTTAACATATTATAATTTAAATTTAATTTTTTATCATACTGAATTAATAAAGACATCACAACCTCTTCAATTGAAGCATTACCACATCGTTCACCAATTCCGGTAAAAGTCCCTGAAAAAATATCTGCCCCGGCAACTATACCAGCCAAAGTATTTGCAGTTGCCTGACCAAAATCATTATGACAATGTAAACCAATTTTTACATCGGTTTCATTCTTTAACATTTTTATAAACTCATAAGTTTCATTTGGAGTTAAAATTCCCAAAGTATCACAAGGTAAAAAATAATCTATTTTTCCATTTAAAGAATTAATAAAATCAATTAAATAAGATATATCAGCACGAGTAGAGTCTTCACCAGCAAAAGCAATACTTAAATCATTATTTCGTGCATAATCAATTAACCTTAAAGTTTTTTCTAAATTTTCTTCTCTGCTTAAATTTAATTTTTTTTGTAAATGAATATCAGAAACTGAAGTAAACATAATTAATTTTTCAAAACCAATTTTCTTTGCTTTATCAATAAAATCTTTTTTTAATGGAGTTGCAGAAATAATTTTTTTTTGATAACCATCATTCATCAAATTTTCAGCTAATCTCATTTCAGATTCAGATACAAAAGGCATTAAATCAATTATATCTACACCAAAATTAAGAGATTTATCAATTAATTCCCGCTTTTGGTCCAAACTAAAAACAACCCCCGGCATTTGCTCACCATCTCTTAAAGTGGTATCATAAATCAACAGTTCATCTTTTATCATTTTAATACCAAAATTTATTCGCCAATAATACTTGTCAAATACTGTCTTTTCCCTTTATGTTTTCTCGGACAAGGACCATCAAATTCAGCAATAAAAATTCTTTGCCATTGACCAATACACAATTCACCACCAGACAAAACTAAAGACAAAGAAGGATTCGAATAAAATGCAGATTTTAAATGACTACTACCATTTTTTGGTTCATCTTTTGGGCAATCCATTCTCTTTTCAATATTATCATGCCCATAATTACCTTCTCTAGGAACTTGCATAGACAAATAAGTAATAAAATCGTCTAAAAGAAATTTTTCATTCTCATTTAAATAAACACCTAAAGTAGTATGTAATGGCTGAATTAAAATATGTCCTTCACGAATTTCAGATTCCACTACAAAAGTCTTAATTTCATCAGTTATATCATAAAACTTATCAGACCTTTGAGTAATTAGTTCACCTTTTTTGAGATAATGTCTCATCTAGGTTAAAATGAAAAATTTACTATTAATACTAATCCTTAAAATTTTGATATTAATTTGTAAATCTGGATAAAAAAATGCAATAAATGACGAAAATACCCTCCAAATTCTGAATTATAACCGATTAAAGAAAAGGTCAAAATTACAGTAATATAATTAAATGAACAAAGAAAGAGGTTTGACTGAATTACTATTCTCCACGCGTATTAAAAGAACTTTGCCAATTTTAACAGGTTTGTTATTACCTGCAGCATATGCAAATAAATTCCCTCCTGAATTATTAATTTTAAGTTTAGTAATAGTATTAATTTATTCAGCCGCAAGTATTCATAATGCCTATAAAGATAATGATTATAATCTTCCAAAATATTCAAAAACAATCATAATTATACTGATAATATTAGCAATCTTATTTGCTTCATTAAACAAGATTATTTTAATCACTTCCATTTTAGCAATTTTTTTAGGTTATATCTATAATACAACTGCAAGATACATTGTTTTCGGAGATGGATTAATTGCAGGATTAACACATTATGTATTACCAATAATCGCTTCATCATTATTAGTAGGACTAAACAAAGAGATAATTATTCAAATTTCAATAATAGTTTATTTTATTGCCATCTGTATGGGACCAATCACAAATTTAAAAGATATAAAAGAAGATAGAAAAAGAGGATATAAAACATTAGTAAATACAGTAAAAAATCCTTTCACTGTTGCAGCGATTTTATTTGAAATGCAATTTTTATTTATTTTAATACTTTACTTTTTCTTTAGTTTAAGTTATATAAATTTAATTTTACTATTGCCAGTATATATCCTGAAAATCTTCATTACAACAAAAATCTATCAGCAAAAATCAAAAGAAGCACTGAATTATTTAAGACTATATCTAATATTATCATTTACATTTTTAATTTTAAGCTTGACAAACAATTTATACATTATTATGCAAAATCTCATTATTTTGATACTATATCTTATAACAATAATTTACAGCGAAATAAAATGAAAGAATATGATGTAATAATTATCGGAGCAGGTATTGCAGGATCAGGATTAGCTTATAATTTAAATAAAGAATGCCCGGAAAAAAAAGTTTTAATAATTGATGCAAAAGAACCAGGATCAAATGCTTCATATGGATATAGAAATATTATGGAAAGTTTGCAAAAAGAATATAATTTTCCATATGAACATATGTATAAAGGGATGAAAATAGGAATTGAAGATAAAATATTTTTTACATTAAACAGGAAATTTTATTTTATAAATTACAAAAAGATTTGCAATAAGCTCTTAAGAGAATCAAAGGCAGAATTTAAAAAAGGATTTGCAAAAGAATTTAACAGCAAAATATTAAAAACAGACAAAGAATGTTACAAATTCAAGTATCTTGTTGATTGTTCCGGAAGTTCATTTTTTATTAAAAAAAAACTTAGACATAAATTACCATTTAGATATTGGATGGCAAAAACAAGAGTTCTAAAAAATGAGTTAAAAGACAAAGATTATTACTATTATCAATTTCATGATTCTGGATATTTTGAAGATATTTACCCATTGAAAAATAAAACTCTTCAAGGAGATTGGCAATACACAGAAAAACGAGATTTAAATTTATTAAAACCCATAGAAAATCAATTATATAAAAAATTAATTTCAAAACCAAAAATAATAAAAGAATATATAGTCGGTAATCCCTGCACACCGGTTTTACCTTTGGTTTATAAAAATATTGCATTTCTGGGGGACAGCTTTGGAAATCCGGTTACATCTTCAGCATGCGGAATTAAGCCAATTTTAGATACATCAAAAATATTAAGTAAAGCAATAAAAAAGAATAATTTGAAGTTATATGAAAAAGAATGGAAAAAAAGATATTTAGAAATTTATATTAGATATTTAGTCCCAAAGTATTACACATACCATAAATTAAAATATTTTCAAAAGTTTAAAAAACCAACCTCATGGTTTAAACTTATAGAACAATTTGAAAAATATCCTGAATTATTCGAAACTATGTTTGATGGAGAAAAACAATTTAAATTGCCAAAAGAAACAAAAAAAATATTTCATAAAAGTTCAAAGATTTTTCAGGGAGCATATTATATTTATTTAAAATATAAATATTATAAGATGAGTAAATTTTATAGAATAAATTAAAATTCAAAGATCATTTCAAATTCAGAATCTTTTTTTATTTTAAATTTTTTATTAAAGATAATATTAATAAATCCGTTTAAAATTAATGTTCGGTATAAAGACCCAAATTTGGAAATAGGAGGGTTTTGAAATTTAAAAATAACTTTATTTTTATCCCGCTTATAGAAAAGTAAACCCCAACCAAATGCAGATAAAATTATTTTAAGAAATTTAATTTTTTCTAAAGGACTATTAAATTCATTGAAAAGAGATTGAGCTAAATTTTCAGAAATTTTTATCAAAGATTTTTTATAAAAATTTTCTAAACCAATTTTAGAATAATTTCTAAAACTTAATTGAGTTAAACCAATTTCGGTAGGAACCAAAATATGATTTTTAAGGTTCATGCAACCCCTTTCATCAACAGTAATTTGCTTAAATCTTAATAAATCACTAAAAGATTTAAATTCATCAGATAGTTTCTGATTCACCAAAGGAAAATTTAATTTAGAATAATCTAATGAAGGTCTAAGTTCATCCAGATTCATTTTGCATCCATCTTTAATATTTGGACTCGCAATAATTTCACATCCATTTGGACAATTGGTACAACAAGGTTTTGCACCAATCTCTTTATCTAAAATCATACTTAAAATTCCGCTAACTAATCCAGCCATAAAAAAACCACTTTGAGTTTTATTGCAAACAATACAATTTTCACCTGAAGCAAAAAAAGAATTATCATGATTAGAATATTTAACATCTTTCGCAAAGGTCATACCAACACTCGCTAAAGTATTAAAAACATGCTGAATAATTAAAGGCAACACTGAATTTGGAATTTTCCTTTTTCCAACAAATAAAGAATATCTCGTACCACTTTCTTTTCCAATACGATACCATAATTCATCAGTTTTTTTCTTCCCAATTTTTTTAACAGTCTCCAAGTAAAGATTTACAGCAATATACTCAAAATTATAAATCACACGAGTTTTAACACCTTCTTTTCCGAACCTACCAACAGTTTTATTAATTATAATCCCGGGCTGATCAATAATAAAAACTTTCGGAAATATTAATTTATTAAAAAGATAATTTTTTAATCCCATAATATAAATAATATAAATAATATAGATACTTAAATCTATTTAGAGAGATTATTCTTCATGAATAACTTCAATACCTTTAGAACTTATTTCATAATTCTTGCTTTCTTTATATTGATTTGTCCATCTCATTTTAGGGACAAAAATTCTTCTTTCAATAACACCTAAATCCAAAAAATCTAATTGAATCAAACCATCAATTAAATAAGGAATATTAAATTCAAAACTATAAGAATCATTCTTTTTTTCCAATACTAAAAGAATTGTCAAATCATCCTTTCTTAATTGATAAAATGAATCAGTAATTAATTTTCTTACATTAATTTCCTGCCCAACAGAACAAGCATTTCCAATAGAACTAAAAAAACAATTAAAACTATCAATCACAAGCCTTTTTATTTTTTTATCATCTTTAATCTTTTGAAGTAATTCCTTCTGGATTTTTTCATATTCTAAATAATTATAACACCTAATAACAATTAATTCTTTTTTTTCATAATCCAAAAATTCTTTTCCAAAATCAAATTGACTTAACATATTATCAATATTTCCTCTTGGCTCTTCAAGGTTTATATACAAACATTTTTGTCCTTTTCTTGCACCATCTAATAAAAAATGCAAAGCCAAAATAGATTTACCAATACCAGGAGGACCAGAAAGACCAAAAACACCTTCTTTAGGTAAACCCCCCTCAATCATATCATCAATTCCATTAACCCCGAAACTTTCTCTTTGGATTTGTATTTTTTGTATTTTTTTCATTTTATTATATTGAACACAAGTAAAAATCTTTTAAATGTTACTAAATTTTAAGATTTAAATTTTTATTTTATCCACAGCAAAAATAAAGATAATCTTAGAATTTGTTTCAATTTTTTGACATTTTACCGTTTCATTAAAAGTTAAATTCCCACGAAGTTCTCTAGGAATTAAAAAATACTTTGTTGCTTCTTTAGTTCCCCGCTGAGAAAGATTAGTCTTAATTTCAGAAGCATTTTCTGAAAAAACATGAATATCCTTAATATGACCCTTAAGCTTTAAAGATTCTTCATAATCCATCTCAAGTTCCACTACAACTTTTCCATCTTTCGTAGTTTTTATCCCAATTATTGAACCCATACAAGTTTTAAGATAATTAATGTTTAAAAAATTAACTTATTTATACAAATACAAACATTTTTATAAAGAATATCATAACTTCTGGATAAAGATGAGAAAAAAATGTCAAAATTCTTAAAAAGTAAGCATTTTTTCATATTTTATACAAAATGGGACATATAATTAAATCGAAGATTCAACAAGATCAAAAAGTAATTTATCAAATTGAACTTGACGAAGAAGAATCACTTAAGTTGCAAGGTCATCTAAAAAAAGTATATGTTTTCACATCAAACCTCTGTAACATCAAAACACAAATTAATTCAAGAGGCAACAAAGGAGTAACTAAATATTTTAGAATACCACTTGAAATTAGACCCCGAAAAAAACAAAATGGAGTAATAGCTTATCAAAAAATAGAATCATCCTCAAAAGTTTTTTACATATACACAATAACAAAAACAATAGAAGATAAAAAATAAATAATTTCTTCAATTTTACAGCGGTGCCATAATCCGATGCTTCATACCTGAAGCGAGGAGACAGAAATTTTTAGAAATTTCTGGAGCTGCTTATGGCTTTATTTCAATTTTACAGCGGTGCCATAATCCGATGCTTCATACCTGAAGCGAGGAAACAGAAATTTTTAGAAATTTCTGCCCGCTAGCTTATGGCTTATTTCAATTTTACAGCAGTGCCATAATCCGATGCTTCATACCTGAAGCGAGGAGACAGAAATTTTTCGAAAAAAATTTCTGGAGCTGCTTATGGCTTATTTCAATTTTACAGCAGTGCCATAATCCGATGCTTCATACCTGAAGCGAGGAGACAGAAATTTTTCGAAAAAAATTTCTGGAGCTGCTTATGGCTTATTTCAATTTTACAGCGGTGCCATAAGCAAGCATCTCTGAAGCACCAGCCATAACCATAGAAGTTGCAAATCTCACACCAATAATTGCATCTGCACCAATTTTTGTTGCTTCATTAACCATTCGATTATATGCTTCATCACGGGCATCAGCAGTCATCTCTGTATAAGTCTTAATCTCTCCACCAATAAGACTTTTTAATCCAGCACCAATATCTCTTCCAATATTTCTAGATCTAACAGTACTTCCTCGAACAACACTCAAAACTTCAACAATTTTTTTATTTGGAACATCATTCCCAGTAGTCACAATAATTTTAGCCATTTTTTTTAATCCTCCTTTCAGAGATAAGTTCAATTTTATCCTCATTTTTATTAAAAAAGATAAAAAAACCAATAATTAGAAGAGGGATTCCGAAGAATAATAAAGGAAAAGATGAAACAAAATTTACAAGAAAAGTTATTAAAATTAAAGTTAAACCAATAAGAATCATAATTACACCAGTAATATTTCTACTAATAATATTCATAATAAAATATACAAAAAAAGGTTAATAAATTTAACTTTCAAGAATTTCACATTTTTTATCATCAATTAAAATCTTTGCAATCTCAGAAGGAATATTTGCAATTTGTCCTTTAACAAAAGGACCCATTGATTCACCATCAATACCCACAAATTCATCAACATCAGCAACGAAACTTACCAAATCATTCTTTATCCCTTCCTCTTTTACACCACTCAAATTTTCATTTAAAGTTTTATCAGCAGTATCCATACATTTCATTAAATCTTCAAAAAGAACCTTTTCCATAACAAGCATATTTTCAAAATCTTGTTTTGAAATACCAGTTTCAGCAGCAATTAAAACTAAATTCAAAATTTTTTTTCTACGCCTTAACATCAATTCACGAAATAAAGTAATCGCATTTTCTAATTGTTTTTTAGTTTTAGCAACAACATCTGAAAAAACATCTGCATTTTTATCCGAAATTTCCTTTTTTTCTTTTAAATAACTTGAAAAATCAGTAAGAAATTTTTTAGAAATCGGCTGTAATTGTTCAGAATACCTTTCTTTTCTTGCAGCTTCATAAATATCGTTATAAGTTATCATATTAAAATACTCCATGTAAAGCTGTATTTATCATAAATACAAAAATACAAAAACGTTTTTATGGATTGCGATAAAAAATTATTTATTAAATCCAACTACTTTCAAAAGATCTTGACCCATAATTCTGCCTAAAGTACCTTTCTTTGCTTCTTTCTCACAAAATTTCTTTGCACGAGGAATAGAAGAATTATTATAAAGTAAAACCGGCACTGGATCAGAAGAATGGTTTTTTAATTTACAAGGCGTTGAATGGTCAGCAGTAACAACAACCTTTATCTCATTTTTCGGAACAAATCCTCTTAAAAATTTGAAAAAAGTCTGATCAATATATTCAAGCATAAAAATTTTTTCCATCACTTTATTGTCATGCCCAGGCAAATCTGTTTCCTTAATATGAACATAAGCATAATCAAATTTTTTATGATACTTCTTTAAAATTTTAATATTAAATTTGCAAGCCTTCTTTAATCCATCATACAAATTATCATATGCATCCAAAGTTTTTAGTTTAGGATAAGTAAAAGTCTTAACAATCATATCACAAACTTTAGAAAAACCAATTTCTAAAGGCATATAACTTGGAGAAATCCATTTTGGATATTTTTTTAATTTAGGTCGTTCAATTCCAGCACCCCTAACAAGCAAATAATTTGCAGGCATTAAACCCCTACTTCTTCGATTTTTATTAACAGGATGATTGTTCAAAACTTCATAAGCTTTTTCAACAAACTCATTAACAATATTTGCACTATAACGGGAATTCTCACTATCATCTTTTGGTTTAGAAATATTAATTTTCTCCATCTCTTTTGTTGTTCCAGCAGAATAAGTCGGATCATTTCCTGTAATATTCCCTGAAAATACCCCTTCTCTAAAAACTAAAGCCCCTCGATGTTGAATAGTTGCTTTAAATTCAAATTTGCAAGACATTTTAATTTGATTTAAAGATTTTGCCAATAAATTTGCTTCTTTAGTGGTCAAAGTCCTTCCAACTCTACGATCTATAACATTTCCGTTTTTTAATGAATCAATAGTTGCAAAATTTACTCTTAAAGCTAAATCACCTTCCTCTAAATCAAGACCAGAACCAATTGCTTCTAATTGACCACGACTGCTATTTTCTAAGTTATTTCCAAAAATTGAAACAATTGCTTCATCTGAACCTGGAACAAAACCAGGTTTTACCGGATACATATAACCCATTTCACCCCTTGCAGCTAAAAAATCTAAATTCGGCATTTTTGCAGCCTCTAAAGCGGTTTTATCATCAATAATTTTTAAAGGCAAATCACCCATTCCATCGATAATAACTAGCACACCTTTCATAATCTAAAAAGAAAGAGTATTTTTATAAAGATTTGGATTCAATCGTTAACATTATAAATATATTAGTTTTTCAAGGAATATGTTCTCAAAACTAAAAGATAAATTAAAAGACTGGACAAAAAAGATAATAGAAGATAAAGAAGAAGTCATAGAAATAAAAGAAGAAGAAAAATCACAAAAAAAAGATAAAAAGATAAAATCCGAAAAAAGTAAGACAAAAGAAAAATTAACAAAAGAAGAAACAATAAAGACAAAAAAAGAATCAGAAAAAAAAATAAAAAAACAGCTTGAAGAAAAATTAGAAAAAATACAAGAAGAAAGAGAGCAAACAGAGATAAAGAAAGCAGAAGAAGAACAAGAAGAAAAAAAAGGATTCTTCAAGAAATTATTTTCAAAAGAAAAAGTAGAAGAAGCACCAATAGAAGAAAAAGAAACAATTAAAGAAACTGAAAAAATTGAAGAAAAGATTAAAGAAGAACCAACTAAAGAAAAAGAACAACAAACAGAAGAGAAAAAAGAAAAAAAATCATTCTTTAAAAAGATATTAACAGGAACAATAAAAACTTCAGAAGAAGAAAAACCAATAGAGACTGAAAAAATTGAAGAAGAGATTAAAGAAGAACCAATAAAAGAAACAGAAAAAAAGATACAAATTACAAAAAAAGAATCAGTAGAAGAGAAAATTCAAGAAACACAAAAGAAAAAATCTTTTTTTGAAAAAATATTAACAGGAACAATAAAAATTTCAGAAGAAGAATTTAATAATTATTCAGAAGAATTAGAAATGCTTCTTTTAGAGAATAATGTTGCTTTTGAAGTTACAGAAAAAGTTCTTGGAGAATTAAAAGAAAAATTAGTTGGAAAAGAAATTCCAAGAAAAGAATTAGAACAAGAAATAAAAAATAATTTAAAAGAAATATTAAAGGAAATCTTGATAGAACCATTTAACATAATAGAAAAAATAAAAGAAAAATCAAAAAGAGGAGAACCATACGTAATTTTATTCTGTGGAATTAACGGAACAGGAAAAACAACAACAATTGCAAAAATCGCTCATATGCTAAAACAAGAAAAACTTTCATGCGTAATTGCCGCAGCAGATACATTCAGAGCAGCAGCTATTGACCAGATAAAAACTCACGGAGAAAGATTAGATACAAAAGTCATTGCACATGAATATGGTTCAGATCCTGCATCAGTAGGATATGATGCAATAAAATATGCAAAAAAAAATAACATTCCATGCGTTTTAATTGATACGGCAGGGAGAATTCATACTGCAACAAATTTACTTCGGGAAATGGAAAAAATAGTAAAAGTTTGCAAACCTGATACAAAAATATTTGTAGGTGAAAGCATCACAGGAAATGATGCAATCGAACAAGTAAAAAGTTTTAATGATATTATCGGAATCGACGGAATAATACTTTCAAAAGCAGATATTGATGAAAAAGGCGGAACAGCCTTATCATTAGGATATACCACAAAAAAACCAATTCTATATTTAGGAATCGGACAAGAATACAATCAGATTGAATTATTTGATAAAAATAAGTTTTTGGAAAAATTAGGATTATAAAAAATAATAATTATTTATCAAATCTGTGGTATCAAAGAAGGCCCATCAAGATACCACCGCTCCACAATTTGAGGAAGCTTAAAAACTTCAAAAGTATCGTCTTTTGAATGTCCCAGAAAATTTAATTACAATTTTCTGAGGAAACCAGCGGGTGTAAACTCTTTGTGGTATCCACGAAGGCTCAAAGAGATACCACCGAACCACAATTTGAGGAAGCTCAAAAGAAACCAGCGGGTGTCTTTTATTGATAAAAATAAGTTTTTGGAAAAATTAGGATTATAAAAAAATAGAAATCCTTAAAAGAATAGCTTTAGTCACTAAATTTATGAAAGATTCACCAATCTTATTTATTTCAGAATCACCAAAAAAACTTCTTTTAAATAATTATAATCCTTTTGCAATAAATCCAAATAATGGCTTTTTATTCGCAGGAATTGGCGAAGATAATAATTGGTATTCAGATACTGCATTAGGAGGTTCAGATATACTAACAAAAGCATTAATGAATCAAAAATTATATTCAGAATTTTTCAGGTTCATTAAAGAAAATCAAGAAACATCAAGATTAATTCCCTGGTTTCAATTTAATAAACCAACATTAAATGATGATGTAAAAAGATTTGTTAGAGAAAATCTTGTGTCATTATTTCCAGATATGCTTATCATGAAACCAAAAACCACAGAAATCAAAAAATACCTTGAACCAGTATATTATGTTCAACAAAAAGGAACTTATAGAGTATTAGAAAATAAATTTATTGATATATCTAAATTTGACATGAAAGGTATTGAAAATTCAAATAAAATGCTTGAACAATGGATTAAATCACACACAATAAAAACAATCCAAGACCAACCAGAATATATCAATCTTGAAACAAAATTACAATAATTCAATTTTAAGATTATGAAAGATAATTTGAATTTTAGAGTAATTTCTTTGACAATTCAAATATTTTAAAGAGAGAGAAATTATTTAATAACGAATAAACATAAAAAATAACAATTGTTCAAAATTATTTTTAATAATTAAGATTTAACAAAGTAAACTAATTGAATTAACGTTGGTTTAGTTTACTTTTTAGAAAAAATATTATTTTTTCTATAGCTAAAAGGCAAACTTTTGTTTACAAAAATTTTGGGGATGTGGGGATTAAAATTCAAGCATAGAAATTCAGGGAATTGTTAAATCTTAAAACAATTTTCAAAAAGATCTAATCTTAAGCAGAAAAGAGAAAACCATAAACCCTTTAAATCTGTAACTTTTAAACATTATATGCTAGAAAAACTTGGAGAAGTATTAAAAAAAACAACAGACAAAGTTGCAAATGCAATATTTCTTGATAAAAATTTAGTGGATAATATTATCCGAGACCTGCAAAGAGCATTAATAGAAGCAGATGTAAACATACTTTTAGTAAAACAACTAAGCGACAAAATAAAAAAAATCGCATTTGATGAAAGAATCAAAGGAATTGAAAAAAAAGAACACATAATCAAAATTCTTCATGATGAATTATTAAGCATATTAGGAAAATACAAAAAATTAGAATTAAACGAAAAACAAAACAGAATTTTACTTTTAGGTTTATACGGAGCAGGTAAAACCACAACAATTGCAAAACTTGGAAACTACTATGCAAAACGAGGAAATAAGGTAGCACTGGTTGGTTTAGATGTTCATAGACCTGCCGCAAAAGAACAATTAAAACAATTAGCAGAAAAACATAAACTAAATGTTTTTGTAGATATGGAAGAAAACGACGCCATAAAAACCTGGAAAAAATTCGAACCAAAATTAAAAGGCTATAATTTAATTTTGATTGATACAGCGGGAAGACATAATTTAGACAAAGAATTAGTCAAAGAAATCAAATCACTTGGAAAAGAAATAGAACCAACAGAAACAATTTTAGTAATGCCAGCAGATATCGGGCAAGCTGCAAAAACACAAGCCCAGGAATTTAAAGATGCATTAAATATTACAGGGGTTATAATTACCAGGATGGACTCAACCGCAAAAGGCGGAGGTGCATTAACTGCCTGTGCAGAAACAGAAGCAGGAATTTATTTCTTAGCAACAGGAGAAAAAGTAAACGATATCGAGGAATTTAACCCGGAATCATTTTTATCAAGATTGCTTGGAATGGGCGATTTATCGCAATTAATTGAAAAAATTAAATCTATAACAAATGAAGATGAACAGGAAAAAATCCAAAAACGACTTGAAGAAGGAAAACTTTCATTAACTGACGTTGTAGAACAAGTCAAATCCATGAATCAATTAGGAGGATTTGATAAAATTAAATCCATGATTCCGGGAATGAACAGTGCAAAAATACCAACAGAAGCACTAGAAGCACAAGAAGAAAAAATCAAAAAATGGGAGCATATCATAAACTCAATGACACAAGAAGAGAAAGATAATCCGGAATTATTAAAAAAAGAAACATCAAGAATGACAAGAATTTCAAAAGGTTCAGGAGTAAATAATTCAAACATCCGTTCATTATTAAAACAATATGACATGTTAAATGAAATGATGAAAACAAGCCAATCAGTTGACATGTCAAAAGGAATGAATCAAAAACAATTAATGAAACTCGCAAGGAAATTCGGCGGGAAGAAGATGAAGTTTTAAAATGGAAGAAGTAATCATAATAGGATTTTTTAGTATTTTCGGAATTTTAATTGGTTCAATAATAACCCTTATTGGTTCAAACTATATAGCAAAAAGAAATCATGAATACTCTTTAGAAAAATTAGGAAAAGAGCATAAAATGAGAATAGATTTTATGAAAAAAGAATCTTTCTTCAAAAAGAAATTAGAATATTTTGAAAGAATAATGTACACTTTAGAAGAAATTTTAACTAATTTATTGACAATCAATGAACTTAGAAATTTGGGGGATAAAACAAAATGGAAAAAGATATTAGATAAAAATCTTGATTTAGATGATGAAGGGGAAAAAGGTTATTTAATATATTTCGATAAAATATCAAAAGCTAAAGAAAAATACATTGAATTGAGGGAAGAAATAGGTTATATTCATAACATCTTAATGGGTGAGAATAAAATTGATAAACAAAGACTCTACCAAATAGGGGAAAAAATAGAAAGGCTACAAAATCTATTAAAATTAGAACTATAAAAAATTATAAATAAAAAAGTAAAATATTATAAAATCATAATCGATTAATAATCTAAAAAATCAATAACATAATTATACGCTTCTGGAACTTCTGAGGGATGAATTAAAGCTGAGTGAAAAGTCGCTAATCCCGAAACACGTTCTCCATTAATAACCTCATTTGAAATAGCTCCCTCTAAATAAACACTATCAACCAATATTACCTCATCATAAGAAAAACTTTCAAGAGAATTTAAATTTGTCAAATTATCACAATTGCCTGCAATAGTGTAATATTTTACATTTCCATAGGTTTCATCACCAGAATTAAGGTTTTTAATAAAAGTACTATTATTCTTCATATCCCCACACTCAAGACTATCTTTTAAACCCCCTCTAAAATCACACAAGTTTTCAGCTACCCCATAAGTTCCATGATTAGGAGTCCCAATTGTAACTAATTTATCAACTTTTTTATCCCCCCCATAATCTTTAATATAACTTCTTGAAACTAATCCCCCCATAGAATGTGCAATAATTATCACTTTATTTTTTCCAGTCGCATAAAGAACATTATCCACAATCTTTGACAATCTTTCAGCATATTCAGTAATTCCATAATTATCATCAGTCAAAATAGCATCTGCTAAATCAGAATATTCTCCCAGATAATAGGTTGTTAAAATTGAAATTGGCTTATTTAAATTAGCCCACTGCCCTTGTATAAATTCATATTGTTCATCACTTGCTAAAATATAACCCCTCGAAGTAGCATACCCATCACTATCCAATTTCATCTGAAATTCCTTAAAGGCATTAATAGAATAATCACTATCTCCCTCTGTCATTGAATGACCATGAACAAAAATTATTGGATAATTAATGTCTGATAAATCTTCTTCAATGTATTCAATCCCTTCACAATCATTAGGACAATTCAAATAAGTTTCATCAAAATCACAAACATTATTTCCACAACTTTCATGAATACATTGTCCAGAATCCTCATTGCATCTTCCACCATCACACGAACAATCATTTGGAGAATTTTTACAATTTTCACCTTTTTCTTCTTCACAAATTCCATTTTCACATTCAGAATAAGAACAATCAGACCAACAACCAATTGCACATTCTCCAATATTACACACATTATCTCCACAAAAAGAATTGGCATTACAAGAATTACAATCTTCTGAACAAGAACTACAAGATTCATCTAACTGGCAATAACCATCACCGCACCAATCACAATCAATCTGACAATTACCAATCTCACTTTCAATACATTTTCCATCCCCACAAAAATCCACACTAATATTAGACATAAAATATAAAATACTTAAAACACCTAAGACAATTAAAATAATAATTCCAGCTAATATTTCTAATTCATGAAAAATCTTTTCATTTTTTGGTTTTCTTTTTTGTTGTTTTTTTACCATTTTTCTTCTTAGGTTGATTATTAATTCCAAATTTAAAAACAATATACCCAATAACGACAAGAACAATTAAAATAACTCCTCCAAGAATTACATTTTTTTGATTTGTTTGAACCTCACTTATTTTTTCATCGACAGCCTCTTTTGCATTTTCAATTACTTCTTTATTTGATTTCTCGTTCTCACATTCTCCACAATCTTCTAAACAAGAACCACAACTTTCCTTATTATTACATTCTCCATCTCCACACCAATCACAATCTTCTTTACAAATACCTTTTTCAGATTCTTCACAAACATTATTTCCACAATAAATTTCACAAATTCCTAAAGAACCACATCTTTCATTAGAACCGCAAGAACAATCATCTACAGAATTTTTACAATTTTCTCCACGATTAAAATCGCAAAAACCATCATTTTCTTTATAGGGTTTATTCCAACAAAGTTCATGAACACAATAACTTCCTTCACACTCGCTTCCGGATAAACAATCCAACCCATTACACTTTCCTACATCCATTGGACAATTAGAACAGGTTTCATAAGAAGATTCTTTTACACCATTGCTACAATAGGTTGCACATTTCATTTCATCAACATCTCTACTAGAATCACCATCTTCATCAATACAACTTTTACCAGAAGAACAAACACAATCAGTTTTAGCATTTGTACAATCTTCATGATTGTTTAAAATTTTACATTTTTCATCTCCTTCATAATCATACGTATGAATGAAGGAAATTGATTCTGAATCTGGATTTCCACACCAACCATCATCACAAGTAATATAAAAAATATCTGCAACCCTTCCCTGACCCACAATAGCATCTGAATTAAATTCTAAATCAAAAGTTTTTCCAGCAGCAATTTCAAATGTTTGTTTTGATTCATCAGAAGTATACCATTCACAAGATTGAGAACATACATCATTTAAAGAAGTTATCCGCACTTTCATAATAGCAGCTCCATCCTGATAATCTGCAGGGGTTTTAATCGAAATTTCCCCAACTTGAAAATCATCATTAACAGCAAAAACAAAATTCAAAAAAAACATACTAAAAATCAACATAAAAATAATTTTTTTAAAATTTTCCAATTTCATAAATGATTAAATTATCTATAATTTAAAAAACTTCTCCATATTTTTATCAGTAACAAATACTTGGCGAAGCATTTAAGCGAAAGCTAAATGCGAAGCAAACAATTGAGCGAAGCGAACAATTTAAAAGATATTCTAAAGGCGTATTTAACAATTAAGATTTAACAGCTTAAAGGCAAATCATTAACAATGATTTGGGGAGAGTGGGGCATTAAATTCAAATAAAAAAATTCAGGGGAATTGTTAAATCTTACAGTAACCAGTTACTCCAAAGATTTTAAAAAACATAATTTGCTTTAATTAAACATGGTAAAATACAAAATACTATTAGCACTTTTCACAATCGCACTAATCAGTTCAGTTTTGCTTTCATTAAATACATCCTGTGGAGAGCAAAATGTTTGTGAACAAGTCCAAAAATCAGGATATGATTTAATTAAAGGAACCAGTAATGGATATTACGGCATTACAATTTTCTTATTCTTAATACTAGTAACATTATCACAAATGCATAAACCAGAAAAATACAAAAAAATAATTATCCATTCAGGAATATTTATCGGAACAATAATAGCAGTTTATTTCCTTTACATTCAGCAATTTGTTCTCCAGGAATATTGCAAATATTGTATAGTAATTGATTTTAGTTTATTAATAGCATTTATCCTCGCAATATTTACTTGGAAAAATTAAAAGAAAAATCAATCAAAATTAAAAGTACATTTGCAATAATTTCATAAAACAAAATATTTATATATCAATTGATATATAAATTAATATGCAGATTTTACAAAAAAGAAATATATTCGCAAGAAGCCCGACACTAGACACAGTTGTAATGGTAGAAAAAACCATAGAAAAATATTCCGGAGAATTTGGTAAAACAGAAATATGGAAAAAACTCCCAAAAAAGGTTATGTGGCAAACATACCTTTTAGTAATTGATTATCTACTTGAAATAAATAAAATTGCAATAGATAGAAATGGAATTTTAGGATATATCTGGAATCCAAAACTCGCAAAAATTCTCTCTAAAAGACCCGTGATTAAATCATGAAACAAAAAATTCTTGCACAGGGTGCAGAAGCAAAAATAGTTTTAAATGAAGATACAATTATAAAAAAAAGAATAAAAAAATCTTATAGAATTCCACAGCTGGATGAAAAAATAAGAAAATTAAGAACACGATCTGAAACAAAATTATTAGAAAAAGCATCCAAAGTAATAAACGCACCAAAGATAATCAAATCAAATGAAAATACAAAAGAAATTGAAATGGAATTTATCAACGGAAAAAGACTTTCAGAAAATTTAAATGGATTTTCATTACAAGAACAAAAAAATATTGCAAAAAAAATCGGAGAGAATACCACCAAAATCCACGATGAACATATAATTCACGGAGACTTAACAACAAGTAACATGATTTTGTTAAAAGACAAATTATTCTTTATCGACTTTGGATTAGGATACATCAGCCAAAAATATGAAGACAAAGCAGTAGATTTACATTTATTAAAACAAGCACTCATTGCAAAACATTACAAAAACGCAGAAATATTATTTAATGAAATTATAAAAAATTATAAAAAATCAAAAGACTCAAAATTAGTTCTTGAACAATTAAAAAAAGTAGAGAAAAGAGGACGATATAAGAATTAAATAAAACAAAAAATCTTATAAATCAAACAAAACTCTATTTTTTAACAGCCCTATAGTACAGCGGTCAAGTATGCTGGCCTTTGAAGCCAGTGACCCCGGTTCGAATCCGGGTAGGGCTATTAAAATCATATTCTCTAAATAATTATTATAAAATTATAATGGAGGAGAACTCAATAACTCAGTATAAAAAATCTCCCGATTAATCTCCTGTCTTGGAGGAGACAACTTTCTCAAAAAATCCTTAATACTAAACGGTCTATATTTCTCGCCAATTAACGTTGCAGCCAATTTATAAAATTCCTTGCTCCCATGAGAATTCGGTTTATAATCAACATATGAAGTAAAATTAGATAAAGACTTCATAAAATCAATATCATTAGGAATAACAGCCAAAATCGGAACCTCAGAAGTATTCTCAATATCATTAAAAGTTAATTCAAAATTTTTATTATGCACCTTATTAAGAATTAATCCAACAATCGGAACATCCCTTTGCTTAGCCAATTTAATAGCTTTTAAAGTGGTACTAAGAGTAGGATGATCAGGAGTTGTAACAACTAAAATTTCATCAGAAGCAAGCATCGCTGCCAAAGTTTCTTCATTTAACGAAGGAGAAGAATCAATAATAATAATATCATATTTACTCTTTAAATAACCAATATAATTTTTCAATTTCAAAGGATCAATCTGAATATTTTGATAAATTGAAGACGGTAAAATATCCAGATTATTAACCCGATAAATAGCACTATTAATATGAGCCTTCCTCTTTAAAACATGATGAAGAGTAACCTCAGGCTCAATAATATTCAAATGAAGACCCAAATTCGGAGCAGAAAAGTTAGCATCAATTAACAAAACTTTTTTTCCAAAACCCGCAAAAGCAGAGCCTAAAGAGATAGCAGTAGAAGTTTTTCCAACACCACCCTTCAAACTAACAACACCAATCGATTTACCCATTAAATATCTAAGTAAAAAACATTTAAAAAGCCTTTCAAAAAGAAAAAAAGGGTTATAGCAAACTTTAAAAATAGAAATTGCAATCTAAACTCATGGTAACAAAGGAAACAAAAAAGATTTCACAAAAAGATTTTGAAAAAAAAGTAATAGAATATGCTAAAACCGGTCTTACAAGCGAAAAAATCGGACAAAAATTAAGAAAAGAAGATATTCACCCAAACGATTTTGAAAAGAAAATCTCTCAAATTTTAAAAGAAAATAATTTGTATGTAAACCCAGATTTAAAAAATGTTGATGAAAAATTAAACAAAATAAAAACCCATTACGAAAAAAATAAAAAAGATAAAAGAGCTATGAGAGAAAAAGACAGAAGATTTTCACAATTAAGAAAGATAAAATTATACTTTAAAGTCCCTTTAAAGTAATAAGGTTTTTTTAAAAAAGAAGAGGGATAAATTTATTTATTATAATTAAAACTAATTAGTTATTTTTAAATATGGATAAAAAAAGAAATTCATTAGAAGAAGACATAAAAAAAAATGCTTTAAAATTTTTAGAGATATCAAAAGATAAAGAAATTTTAATAATAAGTCATTTTGATACTGACGGCATTAGTTCTGCAACAATAATAATAAAATCATTAAAAAAATTAGACAAAAAATTCTCAGTAAAAATAATCAAAAGTTTAGACGAACAATTCATCCGGGAATTACCAAAAGATAAAATAATAATATTCCTCGATCTGGCATCAGGAAGTTTGCATCATATTAAAAACTCAAATTTAAAAAATGTTTTTATAATTGACCATCATGAAATTTCCGAAGAAATTCCCGGGGAGATAAATATTATCAATCCGGAATTAAATAACAAAGAAAAAATAAGTGCATCAGTATTAACATATCTTTTTTGCAAAGAATTGGACCAAAGCAACAAAGAATATGCCAAAATCGCAATTTTAGGAATGATTGGTGACTCATTAGAAAACAAAATAAATGAATTAAAAGATAAAATTTCTAACAACGGAGATATCCAAAAAATTAGAGGACCGTTAATATACCCCTCAACAAGACCATTAAATAGAACCTTGGAATATTCATCAAATCCATATCTGCCTGGAATTACAGGAAATATTAAAGGAGTTCTGGAATTATTAAGAGAAATAGGATTAAACCCCGAAGAAGGAAAATACAAAAGCTTAATAGAATTAAACGAAGAGGAAATGGAAAAATTGATTGCCACAATAATTCTTAAATGCCCAAAATCAAAAGAAGATATAATCGGAGACATATTTTTACTAAAAATATCCAATAGGTTAGAAGATGCAAGGGAATTAAGTGCAATGATTAATGCTTGCTCAAAATTCGGAGAAAGCGGAACAGCAATTCAAACATGTATGGGAATCGCACAAGCAAAGAAAAAAGCAGAAGCAATACATGTAAGGTATAAACAATTAATTCTTTCAGGAATCAAATATGCAGAAAATGCAGAAAAAATCATCGGAAAAGGATTTGTAATAATAAATGCAAAAGAAGAAATAAAAGACACAATGGCAGGGACAATTACAAGTATACTCTCTCATTCAAGACTTTATGAAGAAGGAACAATTATAACAATTTTAGCACATTATGAGGATAAAATAAAAATTTCATGCAGAGTCGTCGGAAAAAACGGAAGAAACGTCAGAGAAATATTAAATAATATAATCACAATAATCGGCGGAGAAATCGGCGGACATTATAATGCCGCAGGTGCAACAATTTCACAGGATAAAGAAGAAGAATTTCTTAAAATTCTTAAAAAAAATTTAGAAATTGAAGTGATTAAAATTCAATAAAAATTCTTATTCGAAAGGGTTAAATAATTCTTTTAACATATTCAAATTATGAAAAAAATAACAAATTTTGCAATTAATTATGATGAAGATACAAAACAACAATTTACTTCTTGTTATAATGAAAAATTTGTCTTATCAGCTTCGCTAATGCCCGATGCCCACTCAGGTTATGTAGCACCAATTGGAAGTGTACTAATCACAAAAGATTTTATTGTACCTTCATGGATAGGATATGACATTGGATGCGGAATGATAGCAATCAAAATCGGAGGAAAAGAATTATCTAAAGACATTCAAAAAGATGCAGAAAAAATTTACGAAATAATTAATAAAAAGATACCAATGGGAAAGGGAAATTATAATAACGAAAAAAATATTTCACTAAAAACAAAACAAGAATTTACAAAATTACTCGAGAGATTCAAAACAAAAGATTATAATAAAGAAGATTATAACTATATCTCTTCGGAATTTTCAATAAAAAATTTAGGAAGTCTGGGCTCCGGAAATCATTTTATAGAATTATCTTTACATCAAGAACAATTATGGTTAATAATTCATAGCGGATCAAGAAAAATCGGGTATACTTTAGCAGAAAAATATATGAAACTCTCCCAGAAGATAAATAAAGGAAAAGGAGATTTTGAAAAAACATTTGCATTTAACATTTCATCAAAAGAAGGCAAAGATTATATCAAAATTCTAAATTTTTGTTTAGATTATGCTTTACTAAATAGACTTGAAATTGCTTATCAAATTCATTTGACACTTGAAAAATTATATAATAAAAAAATAAAATTTACTATTTGGACAAATAAAAATCATAATCATGCAATTATCGGAGAAAACATAATCCACAGAAAAGGTGCAACACCCGCAAAAAAAGGAGAACGGGGAGTAATCCCAGGAAACATGAAAGAAGGTTCATTTTTAGTAGAAGGAAAAGGAAATTCAGAATTTCTCATGAGTTCATCACATGGAGCAGGAAGAAAATTAAGTCGAACAGAAGCAAGAAAAAAAATTAATTTAGAAGAATTCAAAAAAACAATGAAAGGAATTCATGCAACAGTAAATCAACACACAATTGAAGAAGCACCACAAGCATACAAAGATATTTTTAAAGTAATGGAAGCACAAAAAAAATCAATTAAAATAATCGCACATTTAAAACCCCTCATTAATTGGAAAGGATAAATTCTTTGTTCCATAAGCTTTAAAACTGCAACTCTCCCTGTAATTATATGGAACTTGAAGTCGGCGACATTATAATGTGTACAGTAGACAGAATTGTAGGAACAATTGTATTTGTAAAAATAGACGGAACAAACAAAGAAGGAAGCATCACATTCAGTGAAGTTTCACCAGGAAGAATCAGAAACATAAGAGATTTTGTAATCCCAAAGAAAAAAATTATCTGCAAAGTCTTAAGACTTTCAGGAGACCACATAGGTTTATCTTTAAGAAGAGTAACCCCAAAAGAACAAAAAGAAATAAGAGAACAATATCAACAAGAACAAAGTTATAGAAACATTTTAAAAAGAATTATTGGAGAAAAAGGACAGGAAATAATTGATGAAATCTCAAAACAAGAAAGGATTTATGATTTTTTCGAGGAAGCAAAACAAGATCCTTCAAAATTAGAAAAATTAATCGGTGCTGAATCAACACAAAAAGTTATTGAAATATTAAAAAGCCATAAACAAAAAGAAGCAGCAATCAAAAAAGAAATTAAATTAACAACAACAAACCCAAAAGGATTAACAATTATCAAAAAATTACTGGATAGAGAAGATGCAGAAATAAAATATATCTCAGCAGGAAGATACACAATAAAAACAGTCGCAAACAACCTAAAAGATGCAGATAAAAAACAAAAAGAAATTCAGGAAGAAATAGAAAAAGAAACAAAAAAACAAGGAATAGAATTCCAAATTAAATAAAAATAAGGGCTCATAAACCTTAAATACTAAAAAAGGCATATAAAAAGATGAATAACCAAGATTTAGACAGATTTGATGTAAAACTTATAGGAATAATATTTAATCCACAAAAAAGATTAATTATGCTTATAAAAAGAAAAACTAAAGATGCTTATACCTTTCTTGACGGACCTTTGACATACAAAGATGAATTAGATATTAAATTAAAATCCTATTCCAAAGAAAAAACAGGTTATAATATAAAAAATCTTGGAGCAGTTTATGCAAGAAACTGCCTTGGAAAAGAAAATCGATTGCATCTTTATTTTTTATGTGAAATTGCAAGTGGTAAAGAAAATAAAGCTGAAGATATTGAGGAAATAAAATGGGTAAAACCAAGTCAAGTTGAAAAATACTTAAAAGAAAAACTTCCGCCAAGATTAAAAGAATATATTATTAATTTAGAGTAATCCTTAAAATTCTAGAAAAAAATGAAACTAAAAAAATTAAAAATTTTTAAGATTTCATTTTTACGAAAAAATCAGGAAAAAAATGAAACTAAAAAAATGCGATAATTGTAATGAATATACATTGCAAGAAAATTGCCCAAAATGCAAAAAAACATCAAAAGATGCTCATTACAAATTTGTGAAAATCAAAGATGCTCCAAAAAATGCTGATATCAGTAAAATTAGAAGAGATTAAATCTAATTCTTCTTTACAACATTGACTTTGAAACAATTTGAATTTTAAAAGATACTTTTCTTTTTTCATAAAATTAGTTAGATTTTACAATCGAACTAATTTTTGATGCCATAGACATATGTCAGTGGGCAACACATGTTTAATTTTGAATAATCTGAACATTTATACATTTATTTCACACAACATGCACTTTAATTATAGAACCAGTACGATACATTCCCAAAACAGGAACTCCTCCTGCCGATGCTACTGCATCATTTGCATAATCAGCGACAATCGATGGGGAGATCATAATTAGATTTGAACGTATTCTAATAGGCATCGAGTATCATGTTTTCTCCTGCTAAGCGTTATTGGAAAATGAAGTCTGCAACCAAAAATTTCCAGATCGAAGTAGGGTAATCGTATCTGACGGGGTATCTAGCGTTTTATCCGCACTACCATCGAGCCGTAAGTTACCTGTACCATGCTTGAGAACAACATCTCGTGTACTGTTAACACTTCTAAGTATGATAATATCTCCTGTTGTGCCTCCATTTATTGTATCTAAGTTGTCGGTAGCCGTAGCTCCCTCGGTGTCGACTAATGTGCAAGTCTGGGTTGCTGTAATTACCCCTGCCACTATTGTCTGCGTAGAGCCCGTGCCGATAGAAGCCCATCCATTTTCAATGAAACGTACCCCGTTGTGGGTGACGGTTTTTCCCAAGGTTAGCTCAGTATCTATTAAAAAAGTCTTGCCACCCGCAGTCTGGGAAAATGTCCAGTTCAGGCCGTCATCGATTACATACCCGTTCATGTTCGTAAGCACTGCCGGAAGCAATATTCCATTATTACCGATGAATCTAGCTATCCCGATATGGTCTGCTTTTATTGTGGCAATATTGAGCACATCAAACTGGCAACCCGTTATACTCCAATTGTATCTATAGGCGTTGGCGTCAGTCGCTCCGAGAAGTTCAACCCCGTAATCTCCAAGCACGCAATGAGCCCCAGACATTAAAAAATCTCCGGTGAGCGTATATTGCCCTCCGTTGCCAACCATTACGGATGCATACCGTGCACGAAACTGGCCTCCTAATATTTTCGTGTGTGGTCCTGGTGCCCCAGCAAAACGTAGGGCGGCATATGGATACCTAGCATCCATCTGTATAGGCACTTCAAGATTCTCGAAATTATTGAATCCGTGGCCACCGGTCATATTAGTTCCTAGAGATGTCACACAATCCCCGGCATCATCAAGATATATGCCGTATTCTACACCCGCAAACCGCAGATCTGCAAATGTCCAATGCCTGAGACCACTAACGCCTGTGGTGGTCGCTTTAATATAAATTGCCTTCGTGGCGTTATAAGTTGCAGATTCACGTTTGAATGTGATTCCTCTAATTTCTCCATAACGGACTATTGCGGAAGTGCAATCTATCTCGAAAATATTAGCGTTTGTAGCAGCCAGAATCGTGGTGACAGCCTTGCTTTCCCCCCGAACTCCCCACGAGGCTCCGGTAAACGAAATTGTTGATGACACCGAATAAACGCCAGCTGAAAAATATATAGCCTTTTCGGGAAACGAAGACACAAAGGTGAATGCTGTCTGAATAGCTACAGTATCATCTGTCACACCATCCCCCTTAGCCCCAAACCATTTAACATTAACAGAACCCTTATTTAGAATTCTTTTCCATCTGCCTGTAGCATCAACGCTAGACTGAATAATAGTTCCGCCATTATCAACATCAACAGAACCAGCATCAAAATAGAAATCCCCGCCACCACCATCTCCAGCAGAATAATATCCAAGGACTGTAACACACTCGATTTTACCTTTCCTATCAAATACTTTTAAGTCAGCGATAGAATCAACTTTAAATTTTATATTAGATGAAGAATGAGTTCCATCACTATGATGCTCTTGAGAAAGATAATCATTAAGTATCTCTCCCCATTCTCCATTATCTGATCCTGGTTGCGGTAGTCTTGCCATATTAATTTTAATTTTTAATTTTTATTATTTAATTGCTTTTTTAAATAAATTAAATAAATTCCAAAAATTAAGAAAATAGTAATAATTAAATTATAAAATCCGAAAAAGGGTACTTGGATTTGTCCAGGGCAAGGAAGCCCCTCCACACAATCTTGAAATAGATTAAAAAAAACACCATAATTTCCAAAACCATAAGAATCAGCAGAATATTCTCCAGAAGTAGCATATCCAGTCATTCCAAGATTATTAAAATTCATGAATAAACCAATTAAAATACCGATTAATATAAATACATATAGAAAATATTTAGAATCCATTTTTATTTTCCACCGTATGCCATTGAACCATATCCACTTGCTTGCTTTTTGCTAAATAAATTCCCAAAAATAAAATTTGACAGCAGATAAGAAACCCCAAAACCCGCAAAAATTTTCAAAAAATCTTTTCTAGATATTTTTTTATTTTCCATTTTATCAACTCATAATCTAAATTATTATATCTTATTATAAGAAATAATCTTTTTAAATATTCCCCCTTGGGGGAATTAATCTGGCAATTAACAAACCGATTTCAAATAATAAACCTGTTGGAATTAAAAGAATTAGAAGGGAGATAATATCTGTTGTGGGGGTAATTACCGAAAGAATAATAATAGAGAATAAATAAATATATCTTCTTTTTGAACTAATTGTTTGACTTTTGCATATTCCAAAATAAATTAAGAGAATTATTATTAATGGAACTTGAAAAATAAATATAGTTAAAAATGTTTCAAAGATTATAAAATTCAGATAATTTTGTGCGGTAAATGATTTTATTATTCCTTCCGTATTAATAGATAGCAAAAAATCTAAACTAATTCGAATTAAATAAAAATAAGCATATATCACAGATAAAATGGTTAAAATGAATGAAAATATAAATATCCTTTTTAATATTTTTTTCTGTTTATCCATTAAAGCTGGAGAAACAAATCTCCAAACTAAGTATAAAATTATTGGCGCACTTAAAATCACCCCTGCCAATAGATCCATTTTCATTATAAAAGTTATTGGATCAATAGGAGAAAGAAAGATTAAATCTATACCATTTAATGGTTTCGTTAAAAATTTTAATATTTGCACATTATAAAAAAAAGCAATACTTGAAAAAAGAATAACAAAAAAACAAATAATGAACAGATATTTTTTTAAAATATTAATATGTTCCCAAAAAATTAATGGATTATTATTTTGCTGTTGTTTTCTTTCCTGAACTATGCGATCTAACTTTTCCTTCATCATCATCAAAATTAAAACTCGTTTTTAATTCTTTAAATGATTTTCCAATACTCCTAGATAATTCAGGAAGTCTATCTTTTCCAAAAAATAATAATAATGCCACCAAAATTAATACCAATTCACCTGTTCCTAAACCAAAAATTCCCATATTATAAATAGAGGGTTATAATGTTATAAATGTTTTGTTTTGATATTTTAGCATAAAACAAAATTACAATTCCGCAACACCATATTCACCGTCATATCCAGGCTTCACCTTAATCTTTCCCAGACGATTTTTAATAATTAATCTGGCTAACAGATCATCATTTTTTTTCAACAAATCATCTAAAGAAACATTCAACAAAATATTAAACTCATTTCCAAACTCTTTAATTAACTCGTTATAAACAACCCAGACTTTCTTACTTTCCATATTACTTGCACCTACCGACAAAGCAATAATTTCATGCAACGGTAAAAGAGTAAAATATTTTTTCTTATTTATATAATCAATATTTTTATCTTCTAATTCCAAAACTCGATTTTCAACTCCAATAATCAAAGGTTTCTTGCAAACAGGACAAATATTATTCAATTTCTTGCTTTTATCAGGACCACAGGAAAATTTACAATTTCTATGACCATCCCAATGATACTTTCCATACGCAGGATCAGTCTCAATAGTCCCTAAAAAATTATTCTCTCTAATCTGTTTAATAAGTTCACTATATGAATCACACTTTTTAAAAATCGTCGCCTCACGACCCAATCTAAAGGGCCAAAAACTATGAGCATCTGAAAAACTAACTATTGATTTGTCTTTCAACTCCTTAATGCCCCAATTCATTTTTGGATCTGAAGACATTCCAGTCTCAATTGCATGAATATTATCAAACTCACTTCCAAACGCTTCCTTTAATGAATCAAACCCCGAATTACTGCCATATACCCCAAACCAAGGAGTCCAAATATGTGCAGGAATAACCTCAATATCTTTTGAAATTTTTTTCATATCCTTAGTAAATTCTTCACAAGAAATTTTAAAAATTGGCCGACCATCATAATCACGCCTCCCCTTTGTATCCAAATAAGAATTAATCTCTTCAGCAATCTCTATTGAAGGAACCAACAAAACCAAATGAACTCTTCTTCCCCATTCTTGAGTATAAATTAAAGAAATCTCTCCCGTAATAATAAACGGAAAACCATCTTTAGAATAATAAAATCCTTTCCCATTATCCTTTAACTTTTCACTTATTTCATTTATCCAAGTCGGATGAGTAAAATCCCCAGTACCAAGCAAATTCAAACCTTTAATTCTCGCCCATTTAACTAAATTCTCAAAAGTAATATTTTTACTGCAAGCCCGAGAAAAACGCGAATGGATATGCAAATCTGCAATTAACACTTCATCAAAATTCAACTCCATGAAACAAAAAAATCATTAGGTATTAAATACCTTACCTATAACCTATAAACGGCTTTGTATAATAAGTCCAAATAAGAGGTTACTTTTTACACAGAGATTATAAACTAATTATCTGAAGAAGAAATCCCAAAGCTATGAACAAAAATCCAATTGAGTTCCATAAATGTTTTGGAGGAATAAATCCCTCAATTATTACAATATGATTCCATTTAAAGTGCCATTTGTGAGTTTCGGTATTTTTCCAAAAAGGTTTTCTTCCCATCCACCAATATCGTTTTGTCCAAGGATTATCATATTTTATTTGATGCCACTTCCCAAAGAGAGCCACCAAAATTAATATAAAAGAACCTATGAAGTTAAGAGTTAAACCCAAAAAAATTAAGTTCATTTTAATCATTCAATCTCTTCTATATCTTCTTCAGAAGGCAGTTCTATCTTATCACTACTATGAATATCATCATGACATTTATTACATAAAACCATTATATTATCTATCTCTGACTTTCCACCATCAACATGTAATTTTCTGTGATGGTATTCTGGTTCTTTGTAATCTTTGAAGTTCATGCCACATACTTCACAATTAGGATGCTTAGCAAAACAAGATATTTTTTCTTCTTCACTAATTTGTCTTTTTTCATCTTTTTCCTCAATGCTATATTTTTTCAAGAACTCTTGTTTAAGTATATCTCTTCTTAAAACAATTAGTTTTTCTGACCAACCACCTCTAACATTATCATAAAATCTCGAATAATTTTGATTAGACCTTCTAAAATCTTCAGAATAAACCTTACTATGAAAATCTTTTATGAACTCTCTAATCAATTCTTCTTTTCCTTTTAGAGCATATCCCATATTTAAATCTCTAATCATTGTATAAACAGAAAATACCCAAGCATGTTTGCTCAAAAACTGATAATTCTCTTCAGGGAAACATTTCCTAAGAAAATTAAGTACACTCAAGGCATTCTTATATTCTTTATCTTCAAAAGACATATTTTGATTTTCATCAAAGAACGAAATTAATGCAGGAGTTCCAGAATCTTTACTGCCATATTTTTCATAAAATAAAATTCTTGCAGAATCTGGAAAATTTCCATATCTATCTTTTGAAATTCCTATTGAATCAGACATGAATGGGTGCTTAGCAATTTTTCTCATAGTTAAAACTATCTCACCAGCTTTAGCATTCAATCTTTCACCTAATGTTAATGGTTTTCCTCTTTGTAATCTTGAAAAAATTAATCTAATCTTTTCATCATCATAATCATCTAAAATATGAAAATTTAATGTATAACTTAAAAAATTAGTTCTTTGTCCATCTGAGAGGGGATTTTCTCCATTGAAAGTTTTTCCATGATTATCTTCTCCAGAAAATTTCTTATTTAATTTTATTTTATTGTCATGGAAAAGTTTTATTGCATGTAATCTTTGTTGACCATCAACAACATAAAATTTCTCCTTTTGTGAATTATTATTAAGAAAAAATAAAGGTATTGGTTCTCCCCTTAATATACTATCAATTAAACATTGATTATCTTCATTTGACCAAGCTCCAGAAGGTCGTTGATATGTTAAGTCTACTTCATATTTATGCCTATTATTTATGAAATCTTGTATCTTTCCCATGTTTTAATTTTAATTTATATGTTTTTAATATTTTACTTCACCAACCTTTTTATTTAAAACCTTAATAATTTTCATATAATAGGTACCACAATAAATTATATAAATGTGTCGGTACCATAAAATTTATGAAGGAAGTTAAATATTCTTATAATGGTTTAGATGAAACTTTCGTTAAGATAAAAAATATAATTTTAATAGGGGTTATTGTAGTTTCTTTAATAATATTTTTTAGTTTTCCAAATGAAAAATTATTGATTAAAATATTAGAAGCAACAATAACTTTTTTGGGAATATTGTTTGGTTTCTTTATGATTAATTTAGTGCATTGGGCAGAACTATATGACAAATTATACAATAGAAATATGGAGGTTCTTTCTAATGTAATTGGAAAATTAGAAAACAATCATTTAACTTATGCTTCTTCAACAATAGAGTTAATTGAGAAAATTAAAAATTATCCTGATAATAAAGAACTTAAAAGTATCAAATGTTCTATGGATTTCTTAAAAGATGCTCATGGATGGGTTAAAAAATCCTCCTTAAAGTTGATTATAACATTAGTTGTATTTATTATTAGTAGTCTTTTATTTATCTATATTGAACCAGTTTTCTCTCTTTATCATAAAATATCCATATTTTCACTATTATTTATATTATTCTTGATAATTTTCCAAAGTATTCTAACAATATCTTTGTTTATCCATTTCCCAAAAATAGGTCAGAAATTATCTGATTGATTTTTTACACAAGCTTGACTTCTTACACAAAGCCCCGTTAAACCACTAAATTTATAAATAATTGTCATTATCAAATTAATACATGATAAGACTAGAAAAAGTAGAAAAAAAATTTATTGATAAAACACTTGACGCATTAATATATCGACAAATTAAATCAATTCCTACAGAAGGATATTATTTTAGACAAAGAGTAAAAGCAATAGAAAATTTACTAAAAAGCTCTTTTCCTCAAGAATACGAACAACTTAAAGAATTATTTGCCAATGAATCAAAAAGATTCTCTCAAGCATTAACTGATTCAGAAAGAACTTATTATAAAGAATCAATTCGTAATGAAGTTTACATAAGAGATGCAAGAATAGACAAAACCCCGGAAAGAGTCTATAATGAAATTGCAAGAATTTTTCCTAGAGATTTTTAAAATTAAAAAAATTACTTTCCTTTCTTAGAGAGAGTTTTTCCTTTATTCAAAAAATAAACTCCACCACCAATACATGCTAAAACAATCAATACTGCTCCGGCAATCATCCATAAGTTTGTTAAATCTTTTTTAATATCCTCAATATTTGTAGGTTCTTCAGAGGTAATAGCTTCATCTACACTCTCTTCTTCGATTATTACTCCCCCAGTAATAGGTGCAACAGCAACAACAGGAACTTTTTCATAAGTTGATTTTAATGTCATATTAACTAAGTTTAAAGTTCTATTAATATTATTGATGGTAACAATAATATCATAATAATCATCCCCGGTAAGTTCAAATTTACTTGGTTCTCCAACAACTAACAAAGCCGTTTGTGGTGTACTTGAAAAAGTTACATTTGCTACTAACGGAGTTATACTATTCAATAATACAAAATGATCTTGGCTTGCTACAGTCACTTTAAATCTTGAACCCACTTTTAAATTTGCGGAGTATCCATTATTCAATTGCGTATCAGACAATGCTACAGTTGTTGCAGTAACTGTACTACTACCACCTCCACCACTAGAAGGTGTAGCAGGTGAACTACTTGCAGGAGTTGTTATACTATAAGCTGAGAATCCCATAGATACAGGAATCTTACATTTAGTATTAGAACTTCCACCGTCACTGCAATTAACATAAAGATTAACATCTTGGCCATTACTTGAACCATCATCATCAGTCCAATTTAAAACATTATCAGCATCATAATCTACAGGCAAAGTAATTTCAATATAATCACTTGCTCCACCTAAGTGTAAATCATCAATTAATTTATTCCATTTTTTCAATGTTGAGTTCATACCGATAAAATCATTAGTTTCATCGCAAACAAATGCATTGCTTAAATCAATTGTTGTAGGGTCTAAAATATTCATACCATATAAACCAATAGCCATATCTCCGCAATGTAAAGTCATATTCATATTCTTAGTTACAGACGTATTTGTTTTAATCCCAACGTCATATAAAACTCCACCAAAACTTTCAGTAAAGTTATAATCAGTTTTATTCAATGCAGGAATATCTACAGTATATCCGTCGGGTAAATCAATTTTGAAAAGGAATGATTTATCCTGTGCAGTTGATTTTGTAGTAAAATTAGTGCATGCAGAAACAGCACAATTTTCAGAAGGATCACAAACTTTAATTTTATAATAATAAGTTGTTCCGTTAGTTAAAGCATATCCTAAAGTCTCTTGCATTAAATCCACTGAATGGAATGGCTTAAAGTTTGCATTTGCCTGATAACCTGTTCCGGTATCTGCCAAAGAAAGATTCAAAGTTTTACAAGTTGAATCATTTTTATAAAATATTAAAGTCAAATTTGAAGGTTCACTTGTATCAACTTTTAAGAAAGCAGAATCATGCAATCTTTCAACCTCGCTGAATAATACAACAGGAGTTGTAACATCATTAACATCATTAATAAAATTAAATGCACCACCTGCAGAAGCACAATCAGGAATAAATTTACAGAATGGATCTGCACAATCAATCATTCCATTTTCATCATCATCAATTCCATTTTTACATTCTTCAAAAACATTAAAACCAAATTTCTGGAAATTTTTACACTTAGAATCCTTTGACATTGCAGGATCTGCACAATCAATAAATCCAAAATCAATAGTTCCAGGGGTATAATAACTTGGACCTAAACTATCAGAAGGTGAAAGCCTTGTATCAGAATCATTGGCACTTGACATAAAAATCCTAAGATTAACAGTTTTATTATACTCTGCAAAAGATTCTAAATCTTGCTTAGAGATAGCAATCATAACTCCACCAATTTCTCCGCAACTTAATTTTTTACTTGTTGTTACAAGTGCATTAGTCGGAGACCATGTTCCATCAAAACACCTTTCTAATTTTTTTGTTTCAGAAATACCAGTTGAGGTATTCTTTGAAATATAACTAACCATAAAATCAAAACCAGTTAAATTTGAGCCATTTGCCATAACAGCAACACATCCACTACTGGTATTTCCATCAGTATCTAAATACCAATAAAATTTAGTTGTTTTGTTTCCATTACCTGGAACTTTTTCAGCCATAAAATCATTAGGATTACCAATTCCATAACCATTGCATAACATTGTTTCAGTAACATTTAAAATTCCTGCACCAAAATCAAAACCAGCATCAGTCACTCTCATTCCTGTTCCAAGCATGTCTACTTCTTTATCAACTCCACTTTCTGCTCCACCAATTATATTATCAGTATCAAATGCTAAATCAATAACATCCCCTTCCATTTCACCAAAATGTTCAAATTCAGATTTACCCATACACCATCCTGAAAATTCAGTCGCTGAAAGATTATTTCTGGCAAAAGTATCATTTTTATAAGTACAAGTAATATCATTTGCTAAACATCCTGTTTGATTACCATCATATTGCCAGCAACCGGTTTTTCCACTTGAACCACCTGAACCAAACATCATAAATGTTGAAGGCTGGCAAGTTTGACTCATATCCCGATATTCACATAATCCATTAAGACTTGCATTCTCACATGAAGCTTCATTCCAATCGGGATTAAAGCAAGCAACATCACACCAACCACCATTAGAATATTGATCTTGTTTCCAAGTGCAATTTGAATTTAATCCGCAAGTACTTTCATTTTTATCCATGCAATCTGCAAATGGTTTAAAATCACACCATCCGGCATTAAGGTTATCATTACACCATTGAGTACCCGCACCAGCACCTGCACACCAAGTATCATTTTTCCATTGACAATTTCCAATAGATAATCCACAGGCAGATTCATTATTATATTGCCAGCAATTTGAATTCTCCATTAAAGTTTTATTCATATCACAAAATTGACCTGCACCCATAGAACTTGAGTCATTAGTACAACCAGATGTTGCTCCACAAGTAACTAAATCAGTATCAAATTTCCAACAATTTGCACCAGGCATATCACACCAACCAGCAGGATTCCAAGTATCATTAATCCATGAACAATTCAAACCTCCAAATGCAATAGTTTGATTGCAAGTTCCTTCTGTAATTTTGGCAAAACAATCTCCTCCAAATGCACTACCACCACAAAAATTATCAAAACCACAATCAGGGTCAGAGCAATCAACTAAAGTATCAGCATCATTATCTGTTCCATCAAAACAAACTTCACCGGTAAAACCTTCCGGACCACAGAAATTAGATGTTGAATCCCATGAACAAGCTAAAGAACTATTTTGACAGGAAGTAATATCAGAACACGAAAAACAATCTGTTGAACATACTTTTTTAGTTTTATCGACACAAAAATTATTTGTTCCTTCACTTACCCATTTACATCCAACACCATCATTAGCCATACTTCCTTCACAAGCACCTTGAGCATCTGTCATAAAATCACATCCTTTACATTCTAAATCGCAATCTTTTGCCCCGCCATCTTCCATCTCTTTTGGAAAATCACACCAGCCAAATCCATTAAAAGCAGATGAATCAGTTATCCATTGGCAATAACCTAAATCTGAACTAATACAAGAAGCTTCAGCAGAAGCAACATTATTCCAAACTGAACCATTAGATTGAAATTCGCATGCCCAACAGGAAGTATCACAATTCATCTTATTATTTACACCTGTTCCTTGATCAATATCAAACATACCAGTCATTTCACACCATGAATCTTGTTTTAAAATTGCTCCATCAACATAGAATTCAGTATTCCATGTTCCACCTGAAGAAGTACAAGCAAATTGACTATTAATTATACCAAAATCTTTTTCACCGCCTTCACCAAAAACAGCGTTGCCATTAAAAGTACAATTAGTAATAGGATAAGTTGTATTTTGCCATTTGCAAGGCATCATGTAAGTATCAGCTAATTGCGTACATAAAGTATAATTATTTTTTGCTAAAGGATCTTCACAATATTGAACAGGAGGTGCAGATTTTTTTTCTGAAGAAGCACCAGCTTCACAATAAGCACCAACAATAGTACTACTATTAGTCCATTTGCAATTAGGTAAAGGACCATAAGTACATGCAGATTTTACTTTAATATGAGAACAATTTAAATTTGCAGAATTATCAACAAGACTATTATAACCATCTAAATTATCAAAAGGAATCCCTGCATCTTGTGTTGCATGTCCTTCACAAAAACCAGCTTGCTTTCTTGAACAAATATTTGTAGCAGTATTATTATCAACACCATCAATTCCATTTCCGGCTGTACAATAAATACAACCCGTAATATTTCCGCAAACATCAGCTTTATTATCTGCAAACCAGCAATGAGCTTCATTAACAAATAAAAATCCGCCAGCACCACCACCAATACCACCGTCAGGCATCACACAATCACCAGTTGAATTATACCAACCACCAGCAGAAAAACAAGAATCTGAATTATTAGAATAAAAATCAAAACCTCCTCCACCCATTTGCTCACAAGTACCTGCTCCACCGGGATTACTCCAATTGCATGGCATCATCAAATTTTGCTGAGCATAAGTACAGTTTACTTCAGTAGTTATTTCACCACACCATTTAGTATTGCACCAGCCACCAAATAAGTCATACCAGCAATTTCCTTGAAAAGAAGCCTCGCATGCAGTTTGATTTCCGTCATGAACCCAACAACCAGATTGCTCACAACAACCAATATCATTTGTTGTTGCAAGAAGATTTTTGCTTTTAGCATCATTTAAAGATTTAATTCCACACCAAGGTTCCTGATTTTGATCATTTGCAGACCACATACATCCATTTATACCACAAGAAGCTTTATCTCCATCATGATTCCAACAACCATTAGAAGCCCCTTGCCATCCTTGATCATTTCCACTCCAATTCATTACACAACCCCCAGAAGTAGGAATAACTGTACCATTTGGATAAAAATTTACCATTGAAGAATCCCACATACAACTTAAATTTCCATCATTTGTTTCACATGCATTTTGATTTGTACCAGCATACAACCAACATCCTTTATCCATACAACAACCAGTAGGATTAGGACACCAAGGATCTTGGGCAGAAGTTTTCCAAGTACACTCTGCTCCACCAGAAGTAGTACAAGTTGATTCACTTGTCCCGGAATAAATTACACAATCAGCAGAAACATTAGTTACAGCACAAAAAAGTATAACTAATAAAAAAATTGTCGTCGAAAAATATAACTTTTTACTATTTATCACCATCTTTTTTATAACAAATTTTATTTTGTTAAGATTAAAAGAAAAAATTGATTTATAAATCTTTTCACTAATTAGGGATAAAATATTCCACAAAACAACAAATTTCGTGTAAAAGATAAGAAATATAAAAACTTATAAATTACTTTTTTCTAACTAAAAATATGGAAAGAACATTAGTAATATTAAAACCAGATACAGTGCAAAGACAAGTTTGCGGGGAAATAATTACAAGATTCGAAAAAGTGGGATTAAAAATCGTTGGAATAAAGATGATTAGGCCTTCAGCAAACTTTGCAGAAAAACATTATTACGACGTAAAAGAAAGACACGGAGAAAAAGTTTTAAATGGACTTAAAGAATATTTAGGAATGGGTCCTGTTATCGCATTTGTTTTAGAAGGACCAAGTGTTATTGAACAAGTAAGAAAAATGGTAGGAAAAACAGAACCTTTTTCTTCCCCGCCTGGAACGATTAGAGGAGATTATTCAAATATGACATATAAAAGAGCTGATGACCCAACAACACCAATTAAATCAGTTTATAATTTAATTCATGCTTCAGCAAATGAAAAAGACGCTGAACATGAAATAAATTTATGGTTTTCAGATTCAGAACTTTGGTCATATAAAACAGTTCATGAATTATTTATTTAATTATTCTTAATTAGATGGCTCTGTCCAGAGTCCTTAGTAAATCCAAATTGAAATAAAAAAATATTGCAAAACTTTTTGTTCAATCATTAAATTATTTTCTTGACTTTCAATTTTTTTAGTCAGATTATAAACAATCATGTGCC
>Ga0208373_1000457_pt1 | contig 71004 bp, 71 predicted proteins | sample RifOxyC2_FD_184036 | JGI IMG/M metagenome (GOLD analysis project Ga0208373, IMG submission 184036) | Soil microbial communities from Rifle, Colorado - Rifle Oxygen_injection C2 (SPAdes) | ecosystem: Environmental > Terrestrial > Deep subsurface > Rock core/Sediment | place: Rifle, Colorado...
AAAAGAAGAACAAATCAACACCTTAATGAAGTTCATCGACGCCAAATTACAAGACAATTTACCAAAAATTAAAAGGTCGAAATTACAACTAATTAACTGTCAATTATGTTCCCTAGCTTGAACATGCTTACTTTAAATATTCTGATTTATAAACTGCTAAATAATCTAGGACTTGACGCATCACAGAGAGGGCACCTGTGGTATTGGCCACTGGTCCATTTTCCATAATTATAACAAAAGCATATTTAGGATTTTCATAAGGAAAAAATCCTGTCACCCAAGAATTTACAAACTGCTTATATACTCCAAGTTCAGCTGTCCCTGTTTTAGCTGCCACACTATAATCCATACTGTTTAGAGCTTTAGCTACACCATAATCTTTTATCACACCATCATGCATTCCATCTCGAATAATTTTTAAATAATCTTGATTTAAATTCAAATCAGTAATTTCTAATTCTTCTTTTTCTTCTTGGTTTAACAAAATAATTGGTTTTATCATTTTTCCTCCATTAGCCAAAGTAGAAACAGCACGAACCATTTGAATAGGACTAACTTGAAAACCGTATTGACCAATAGCAGTGTGATAAGTATTTCCTAAACGCCAATCCTCACCTGCAAAAGTTTTAGCCTTCCATTCTGGTGTAGGTATCACTCCTGCTTGACCAGAAAAAAAAGGTGAGGTGATAGATTCTCCAAAACCAAATAACTTCATATACTTATCAATATTGACAACTCCCAATCCTTTTTGATTTTCAAATCCCCCACCCACTTCATAAAAATAAACATCAGAAGAAACCGCCAAGGCTTTTTTCATATCCACATAACCGTGAGCCTTCCAATCTTTAAAAACCGTTGGCCGGCTTGGATCATAGGGATTAGGAATAGAAATAGAACCCGTGCTCAAAATATTAGTGTAGGGATCAATAATCCCCTCACTCAAGGCAGCAAAAGCCATATAAGGTTTAACCGTTGAACCCGGCGTATATAGACCATTAGTAACTCTGTTCAAAGACGGCGTATTTTTATCATTAAAATATCTTTTTATCATGGTCACATCTTTTCCGTCAGTTAATATTTGAGAATTATATTCCGGGTAGCTGGTCATCGCTAAAATTTCTCCATTATTTACATCCATAATCACTCCGGCTCCACCAGTAAAACCAGCTCGTAAAGCTAAATCCTTTATTTCTTGATACATTTTATTTTGAATAGAAGCGTCAACGGATAAAGTCAAATCTTGACCATCCTTGGGATTATAAATAATGTTTCCTGATTGAACAGTCCCCAAAGCGTCCACTTCTACAATTTTTTTACCATTTTTACCGGACAAAATATCATTATAAACTTTTTCCACCCCGTCCTTACCATCAAAAACTTCACTAAAATAAAAACCATATTTATCCTTGGATGGATATTTTAAGTAACCAAGCAAATGTGCCAAGCCATCAAGCGGAATATACTGACGAAGACTAAAAGCTTCATCCTTAGGATTTTTGATATTCCAAGCTAATTCCGTACCTATTCGATCATAAATCACTCCCCGTTTGGCAAAAATAAGAGAGTTACGCAAACGATTATTTTCACTTTTAGTAAAATAAAAGCTACCATTTTTTATCTGTAAATTCCAAATTCTAAAAATAAAAATAATTATAATTAAAAGAATAATTCCACTAAGGACAAAAATACTTCGTTGAGAAATGGCTTTCTCCAACCGACCTTCAAACTGATATGTATCAAAGTTTGGCAAGTTTTTTGAGTCAATAAAAATCTCATCCGGATCAATATCCTTTTCTCGCTTTTCATATCTGGCTTTACTCCTGTGCCAATTCAATCTCATCATCAAGATGATTCTACCATGCCCCTTCACTTATTTCCAAAACAATAAGTTTTAAATTATAAATTAACCTGAAAATCAACAACATTACTCATAACAATGTTTAATCAGCGATCGCTTATGAAATATTGTTGGTGTTTTTTCATAGGTTTATCTAGTATATTATTTTTGAAGTAATTCTACAAATTTATCCTTATCTAGTCCAGCATCTTTAATTATGGCCAAAAGTGTTCCGGCCGGAATTTCTTTATTATGAAGAGGAACAACCACTAAAAAATTATTGGGGTTTTTCATTATCAAATGACTACCTTTTGTTCGGCACTCCACAAAACCAACCCTCACCAAAACTCCAATTAACTTTTTTGGTTTAATTGGTTTTAACTTAGGCATAAGACTTTTTGAGAGGCATAAAAATAGTTTCAAAACTTTCCACTCCTCTATCTTCGGGGACATCTTTTTTCAATTTCACCAAACATTCTAAATAAAGTTCAATAGCTTCTCTTAAATTCTTTCTAGTTTCCTCAATTGTCTTACCAGAAGTATGGCACCCTACTAAAGCCGGCACATAGCCATGAAATAACTCACCGTCTTTTTCAATTATTATTCTGTAAGTATATGATTTCATACTTAAGATATTATCTTATAAAAAACTAAATGTAAAGTCCTACTTTTTGCCAAACAACTTCCTTAATTCCACAAGTTCATCCCGCAGAATAGCGGCGGTTTCAAAGTCTAAAATTTTGACGACGGCATTTAACTGAAGTTCTTTTTGCTTAATAAGCTTCTTGGCCTGCCCGGCTACATTCAGGCGGGGATTTTTCTTTATAACCTCCTGATCAATTTTTAAGAGTTCTGACACCGCTTTATTGTGTGGTGTTTTTAAATCTTCCATAATATCATTTATCTTTTTAATAATTGTTTTTGGCGTAATATTATGTTTTTTATTATATTCCGTCTGAATTTTTCTTCTCCTATTTGTCTCCTCCATTGCTCGTTTGATAGAGCCGGTAATATTATCCGCATAAAGAACTACCTTGCCTTTTACATTTCTGGCTGCTCGGCCGATAATTTGTATAAGAGAAGTATCCGAACGCAAAAAGCCTTCTTTGTCCGCATCCAAAATACCAATAAACTCTACCTCCGGCAAATCCAAACCTTCACGCAAAAGATTCACTCCCACTAGACAATCAAATTTTCCTTTACGAAAATCCGTCAAAATCCCAATTCGGTCAATGGTCTTTATGTCACTATGTAAATATTCCGCTTTAATAACTGTTCCTTGGGGAGTTGGTGGATGTTTCAAGTATTCACTCAAATCTTCTGCCATTTTTTTGGTCAAAGTAGTAGCAATTACCCTTCCCCCTCCTTTTACCACTTTTTCTGTTTCTTGAATAAAGTCAAAAACCTGTCCCTTGTATTTTCCTGACTCCACTATTCCTCGGATTTCCACCTCAGGGTCAATTAGTCCGGTTGGCCTAATAACTTGTTCTACAATTTGTTCACTTTTTTTCATTTCATAGTCACTTGGTGTAGCAGAAGTATAAATTACTGGACCAATTCTTTCTTCAAATTCTGGAAATTTTAAGGGGCGGTTATCCATCGCTGAAGGTAATCTAAAGCCGTGCTCAATCAAGTTTTTTTTGCGAGCAGAATCACCAGCGTACATACCATTAAGTTGAGGAATAGTAACATGAGATTCGTCAATGATTGTTAAGAAGTCTTTTCCAAAATATGAAAGTAAGGTGTCCGGTGGATCCCCAGCTTCTTTTCCGGAAAAATGCCGAGAATAATTTTCAATTCCATTACAATATCCTACTTCTTTAATTAAAGATAAATCATAATTAGTCCGTCTTTTTAGTCTCTCGGCTTCCAATAATTTTCCATCTCTTTTTAAAATTTGAAGTTGAATTTCCAACTCGTCTTTTATGGTTTTAATAGCTCTCTTTTTTTCTTCTTCATTAGTAATAAAATGCTTAGCCGGAAAAAGAAAAAAAACTTTTTCCTCACCAATAATCCTCCTTGTAATACCATCAATTTTATAAATACTTTTTATTTTTTCACCAAAAAAATCAATACGATAAATAAGCTTTTCATTCACTGGCATAATTTCCAAAGCATTACCCACCGCTCGAAATTCTCCCGGTTTTAAATCCGTATTATTCCTTTCAAAATGAATAATAATAAATTTTCTAATCAATTCCGCCCGGTTTATTTTTTGTTCCACTTCAATTTTTAGATTCACCTTTTCATATTCCGCCGGTGACCCTAAACCATAAATACAAGAAACGGAGGCCACAATAATCACATCTTTTCTTGTTAAAAGTGCTTGGGTGGAAGCATGACGCAAGCGGTCAATTTCTTCATTGATCATTGCTTCCTTTTCAATATAAGTATCGGTCACTGGAAGATAAGCTTCTGGTTGATAATAGTCATAATAAGAAACAAAATAATGCACCGCATTATTTGGAAAAAATTCCCGGTATTCTTGGGCCAGTTGCGCCGCCAAAGTTTTATTATGTGCAATGACTAGAGTCGGCTTTTGGATTTGTTCAATCACATTGGCCACAGTAAAAGTCTTACCAGATCCCGTTACCCCTAAAAGAGTCTGATTTTTCATTCCTTTTTTTATTCCAGTTACCAATTTTTTAATGGCTTCGGGCTGATCCCCCGCTGGCTTGTATTGTGCCTTTAATTTAAATTTGTCCATAAACTTTATTTTTTATACCTCTTCAAAAAACTTTCCTTAAACTCCTCAAAATTATCATCTAAAATAGACTGGCGAATATTTTTTACTAAATGAACAATAAAATAAATATTGTGGATAGAAGACAAGGTTCCAGCGAGCATTTCCTTACCGCGAAAAAGATGAGCAATGTAAGCTTTGGAATAATTTTGGCAAGTATAACACTGACAATTATTTTCCACTGGAGTTAAATCCAAACGATATTCGGCATTAGTAATATGAATTTTCCTCTCTTTAGTATAGAATGTGCCGTTTCTCCCTAGTCGCGTAGGCAAAACGCAATCAAATAAATCCACCCCATTTTCCACTCCCATAAATAAATCCTCCGGTTCACCAATTCCCAAAAGATGTCTGGGTTTTTCTTCTGGCAAAATTTCATTCACCCACCTGACCGCGGTGGACATATCCTCTTTAGCAAATGACCCACCAATACCAAAACCAGCAAAATCAAGAGAAGACATAAATTTGGCAGATTTTTTTCGGAGTTTTTCATCTCGTCCACCTTGCACAATACCAAAAAGTGCTTGCTCGCCTCCTAATCTTTTATGTTCTGACAGTGATTTTTCTGCCCAATTATGAGTTCGTTCCAGTGCCTCCTCTTGATATTTCAAATCTTCCATTGGTGAAGTACATTCATCAAAAGCAAAAATAATATCCGCCCCTAAATTATGTTGTATTTGAATTGATTTTTCCGGTGTCAAATAATGAACAGACCCATCAAGATGAGAAGTAAAAGATACACCTTCTGGTCCAATTTTGGCCAACCGAGGAGCATCTGAATCATCAAATCTTTCGGGAATCAAAAGTGAAGCCCGCCCGGATGAACCGTTCGGACGGGGATCCACAGGATGTAAAATCTTAGAAATACCTTTTTTATAAGCCGTGCCTAAAGAAAAGATTTGAAAACCACCAGAATCTGTCATCGTTGGTCCACTCCAATTCATCATTTTTCCCAAACCACCCATTTTTTTTACTGCTTCATCTCCCGGTTGTAAATATAAATGATAAGTATTAGCTAAAATTACTTGCGCTCCAGCCATTTTTACTTGTTCGGGATTAAGTGACTTTACAGTTCCTTTTGTTCCCACTACCACAAAGGCCGGAGTTTCTATTTCTCCGTGGGCCGTTTTTAAAATACCTACTCGCCCAAGCATTCCATCTATTTTTTTTGTAATTTTGAAATTTAAAGACATTACAGGCTAATATAGCAAATTTAAAAAGAAATGCTATAATAAATAAATGAATATAAAAAATTTATTTTTAAAAAAAGATAGGAAACCCGGTGAACCTTTAACTATCAAAGAAATGGAAAGGTTGATAAAGAACCGGATGAATGTAACAAATAAAGAATTTGAGGCGGGATACAATTTAATTAAAAAGTATCCTCGTTCAGTTAGTATTTTAGGTTCGGCCCGCTTTACTTCAGATAATATTTATTACAAACAAGCAGAATCTTTAGGTAAAAGAATCGTTAAAGAATTAAATTACACCGTTGTGACTGGTGGCGGTCCGGGCATAATGGAAGCTGCCAATAAAGGTGCTTATGAAGCTGGCGGTAAGTCTCTCGGTTTTGCTATTAAATTACCTAAAGAGCAAATTGTTAATAAATATCTGACCGAATATGTTGAGTTTGAATATTTCTTCAGCCGAAAAACCTTGCTTTTCTTTTCCGCCGAAACCTATGTTTATTATCCGGGCGGTTTTGGAACAATGGATGAACTGTTTGAAATTCTCACTTTAATCCAAACGGGAGAAATTCCTCGTGTGCCCGTCATCCTTGTTGGTCACGAATTTTGGCAACCGCTTTTGGATTTGATTAAAGAAGAACTACTAGAAGATGAGCAAACTATTGATTTGCAAGACACCAATATTTACAAAATTGTAGATTCCGAAGATGAAATCCTCAGTATTATCAAAAACGCTCCATTTAGACAAGAATAATCTTTTAGAAGAGATTTTTTACTCCAAATAGGATAGCGATTAAAATCGTCAAGGTGATAAATTGGAAGACAACTCCAGTGAACTGATTTAAATTCAAAGTATTTTTGGAATGAAAAAAACCACTATGAAGTTTCTGAAATAAATTCAGGGATTGGTGATTAAAAATCACATAAAGAAAAGTAATAAAATCCGGCAATAAACTACCAATTAGTCCCACCAAAAGAGATAAGGGATGTAGTGGATTGAAAAAAAACAAAAAAGCTAAAACTAATCCCAAAAAAAGATCAGAAGAAACAAATGTCACATCCCGCACCACTCGAAACTTTTTAATAATAAAAGCAAAAAGTTTTGGATCTCGTTTAGAGTCAAGATCAACAGAAAGCAAACTATAATCTTTGTGCGGAATAGCATCAAGAACTAAATGACTAGCAAAACCTAAAACAAAACCAGCTACCGGATGGGTTGGTACAAGTGAAGCAACGGCGACACCAAAAGTGACATGAACGGATAAAATCATAATGATTGGGAGTTAAGACAAGAATTATATTTGTTTACTTCCTGATTGTAAAGATCAATCACCTTTTTTATGGACTTTATTGAATTATCAGTTAAACTTTCATTGGGCAAACTCGGTTTAGGACAAACTGATAATGGTCGGCCAAAAATCTGCACGGCAATAATCACCTTTTCTCCATTAAAAATTCCCTCTTTAACCGCCACCCCTAACTCCGTATATTTCTCATTTAAAATATTTGCCTTATGCCCATTGCTTTCCATCCATGCTGAAACAATTTGCTGATCGCTACCAAAATTACCCAAAGCCAGATTTTCTCCGATCAAAATATATTCATAATTATTTTTTTGGGCTAAAGTGGCAACTGACTGACCACTGGGTGAAATATGCTCAAAATATTGATTAGCAAACAAATCATTTACCCTTAGATTAGCAAGATAATCTAAAATAGGATTAGAAGAAAGAGGCTCTAAAGAAACTTTTAACCTTTCTTGATTAGTAAAACTTAAAATTTGCGGTTTAACATAGTCAACATATTTTTTTTCTTTTAGATTTGATTTTACAACCGGACCAGGAGTAGAAAAACTTTCGTTTGTGAGTACTGTCACTTTAAGATATTTTTTCTGCATCATCAGTAAGTAATAAACAAAATTTGACAGACGATCAATGACCAAATCTGTGGTTTTATATAAAAAAGGAACCGGGTTTAAATCAACAGAAAAAGCTTCAGTTTTAATAAAAAGAGAAAAAAATAATAAAAAAATAACCAAAAAAGATAGACTGCTCTGTCTTAATAATTTCATCATAAAAGTTGATTATACCATAATATTAAAATCTGTTGTATAATTTACTTCATGAAAACCTTTTCCATTATTTTTGGTTATTTGAAATGGCATTATGGTCAAGCTTTAATCTCCCTAAGTAAAGTTTGGGGAAACTTTCTTTATTTTATTTTGGATTTTTTTTCCTTAAAATTACTTCTCAAGAACTTCTTTGATCCATGGAAGAAGCTCAATGAAAACTATCCAAAAAATTTTAATTTTAAAAAATATCTTTATACTTTTCTCACTAACTTGATCGTTCGACTGGTAGGAATAATAATGCGTACTTTTCTAATTTTACTGGGAATTACTAGTTGCCTATTATTAATTTTACTATACCCACTCTCTTTGATTGGTTGGTTATTTTTACCTTTTATTGTTTTTTGCCTAATTTTTTACGGTTTATTTTTAATTATTTTTTAAAGTATGACAAAAATAGAAACTTTTCTTAAAACCAGTTCTCTCTACCATGCTTTAATGTTAGAAAGTTATTTTTCTGTTAAAAAAAGACAGTTTTTGATTAAAGTCAGTAAAAATTTATTACTCTCTATCCCTATTATCATTATTTTAAGCATTATTTTTAATAATCAGCTGACCAGTCAAACCAAAATAGTTAATTTCTTAATTGAAAAATTATTTGGCTTTACTTTATTTTCTCTCGGTTTATTTTGTTTGATGCAAATGTTTGAAACTTATTTTGCTTCTGTTTTTTATTTTGAATACATTGCCAAAAACAAATATAAAAACACAGATCTCTATACTTTCTCTGCCGGACGAATATTACGCAAAGTGATCAATGATAATTTACTAACCGGTTTATTAAGATCTAATAGCCTAGGCCAAAAGATTATTAACCGTTTAGGGATTAGCCAAGAAGAGGTCACAGCTTTATTAACAAAACAAACTGAAATTAAAAACCCACCAGTTTTTAATGCTAACCTGATTCCCCTAGTCAAAGTATCAGATATTGTGAACTTTATTTATAATAATCATTCTGATTTTAAAAATATTTTAACTAATCATGGTCTAAGCCAAAAAGATTTATTAGCCACGGTAGATTGGATAGTCTATGATATTGAAAAAAAAGAATACGACCGACAATTTTGGACCAAAGATAAACTAGCAAAAATTCCGGGAGTGGCCACAGACTGGTCTTTCGGCCGAACTTATCTTTTAAACAAATACAGCCGTAATTTACTCAATGATAAAGAAGTAAATTCAGAAAATATTTCTTTTTCTTTACGTCAAAGAGAATTAGAACAACTTCAATCAATTTTAAATCGAGCTACCAGCGCTAACGCCTTACTTATTGGACTACCCGGCCAAGAAAAAATGGAGGTAGTCTGGAGCCTTTGCCGAGAAATTAAAAACAAAACTACAGTACCAAGACTTATCGGCAAAAAACCACTTTTGTTTTTAACTTCAAACTTTACTTCAGAAATAGAGACAGCTAATGACTTTGAATATAAGTTAATCGCCATTTTTAAGGAAGCTTTGACCGCTGGAAATATTATTATGGTTATTGATAATTTGCCTAAATTAATTTCGCAAGTCAAACAATTTGGTCTGAATCTCAATGAAATAATTGAGCCTTATTTGGTTAGTGCTGAAGATCAAATTATCGCCTTAGCTGATACAGAATATTTTCATACTTTGATTGAACCAGATCAAGCCATAATGTCTCATTTTGAAATGATACAAACCAAACCTTTATTATTGGATGAAATTATTAAAATAGTTACTAAAAAAGCTTTAATAATAGAAAAAAATTACGAAATCTTTTTTACCTACCCGGCCATTTTGGAAATAGCCAAAAGTGCTGAATATTATTTCCCCGACGGTGTTTCCTCAGATAAAGCCGAAGATCTGCTAGTAGAATTAGCCCCTTGGGCCGTAAAAAACAATATTGAAATCATAGGAAAAGAAGAAGTTCTTAAATATGTAGGAGAAAAAACCAATATTCCAATTGAAAGTATTTCAACGGAAGAAAAAAACAAACTTTTAAACTTAGAAAATCAGTTGATGAAGAGGGTTATTGCTCAAAGAGAAGCGGTTTTTGCTGTAGCTGGCGCCTTGAGAAGAAATAGAGCCGGTATAAGAAATGAAAAAAGACCAATCGGTTCTTTTCTTTTTCTTGGACCAACTGGAGTCGGTAAAACCGAAACCGCCAAAGCTTTGGCGGAAGTTTTCTTTGGTGATGAAAAGTATCTCCTACGTTTAGATATGTCTGAATATCAAAATGAAGAAGCTTTGGCACGATTAATTGGTTCCCAAGAAAATAAAACAATCGGGATTCTTTCTAATTTATTAAGAGAAAATCCTTATGGGGTTCTTTTACTTGATGAATTTGAAAAAACCAATAAAGATGTTCTGAATTTATTTTTACAAATAATTGGCGAAGGATATTTTTCCGATGCTTGGGGTAAAAAAGTAATGGCGAGGAATATTATGTTTATTGCCACTTCCAATGCGGGGGCGGAAAAAATATTTGAAATAGTTTCCGCCAATAAAAATCTAAAGGCTTATGAAACAGAAATTGTGGCTGATATTATCAGACAAAATATTTTAAAACCAGAACTAATAAACCGTTTTGATGTCACCATCATTTTTCACCCCCTAACTAAAGAAAACTTGGCAGATATTGCCAAATTAATGCTTAAAAAAACCGCCAAAACATTAGCAAATAAAGGAATGGTTTTATCCATTGATAAAGATTTAATTAATTTTGTAGTCCAAGGTGGTTATAATCCCACTTTTGGTGCTCGCCCAATGAATAGATTGATCCAAGACACCATTGAACAGCATTTGGCTGATTTAATAATCCGTGATCAATTAACCGCCGGTCAAACTGTCAGTTTCAAAATTATAGATAATCTAAATAGTAAGGATAGTCTAAAACCTGTGATTATTTAAAAGATAGGAATCATTATTAACTTTAAAAGTGACATCAAATCCTAACTGCACTGCGTCTTATATCACTTTCACTTAATTTTAGGCCTTTTTCTTCTTTAAATTTCTGATACAGCTCATCAGCTTCTAGATCATCAGAAGCCTTACATTCAAAAACCACCGGGCGACCAGCGCTTTTATCACCAGAAGAATAAGTATAACGCCACTTTGGTCGCTCAATATTTGCTTCATTAAAATGTTCAGATAGCCCTTCCATACCATTATTATAACAAGAAAAATGTCTTTTATCCAAGAGTACCAGCCGTGATTCAATATGTCCCGATAGTTATTAGTGCATCTTCCGCTTCTTTTACACGTTTTAAACGTTTCTTATTTTCTTTTTTATCTTCACTCTTGCCTTTTTCTACTAAAGCATCTAATCCATCTTGGAGTGTTTTAAAGTCTTTTTCGTCTAGTTTTATCATAATATTTTAAGATTTAACTTTATTTTTAAATTTTTATAATACTTAAATAAAGACTACCTTTTCCTAAAAGGAATTATATTTTTAAAATGTTTTTTCTATGAAAGACTAAATATTTCTTTCTTTGCTCAATATTCTGAATTTCATATCTTTTATTATAACTTGTGATAGACAATCTTTCATTATTTACTCTATATATTAGACGCTTAGATCTTTCTTCAAGAAGTTTCTGATGAATTCATCTATATCATTTTCAGGAATTTGCTTATTTACTTCAATAAATTTCAAAACCATATCAGCAATTCCATGTCGATACTCGGCTCTTGATATGTTCAAATTCTCTTTAGTCTGTAAAGCAAATTCAATGGCATATTCTACTATTTTATATAATTCTTTTTTGGTAATCATCTTTTTATTTTACAAAAATTTCTTTATAATGATAAGCAAGAAAATCTTTGTTCGGCAAAAATCTTTTCGGTAATTCTATCTGTTTCCCTTCAAAATCATAGAAAAACTTTTGGATGTTCATTTCATTCCTATATACAGCTACTGATTTTGAAACTCTGATTTTATAATTGGCATCAATCGTAATAAGTCCTTTGTCGAATGCTCTGTCATGCAAAGAATTAAGACATAAACCATTTTCAGGGTTAAGTCGATTTTTCTCATCTTTCGACCACGGGATAATGTGGCTCGCAATTAATAATTCTGTCAATGGAATTCCAGTAATACAACATTTATTATCGTAAGAAGCGAGAACTGCACTACGAAAAAATGATTGATTTACTCTTATTTTTACAACTGCTTCTCTTGTTTTTCCTTCTTTCAAAATAATCTTCTCAATTTCCTGTTCGTCACCCAATTCAATTTTTTGATTTAAAAATTTTGCAAGAAGTATTTCACTTTCGTATGCTAATGTATCCCAGTCGTGATAGAACTCATCAAAAACTATCTTATCTAATTTTCCTGTATTGCTTGCTCCTTTTATATTTCTAGCTTTAAGTGTTGGATCAAAACTAGCAAAATTTACCAATTTCCACGCAACTGCTGATGGTGTTCTTCCAATTGCCTTCGAAAGTTTTATAATCTGTTCGTTATGATAATTGATTTTACTAAAAGAAATTTTGCAATAAAGGTTAAAAGCAACAATCAATTCTTCGTGTGTCCAGTTTTTTCTTTTCATAAATTAAGTATTTAAAATTTTTGCATGACAATCATTATAACAAAATTAAATACTATTTGATATATTTAATACTTCCGAATCACCCCTTTGACAATGGCGGTGATTTCAAGAGAAGATTCGGGATAAATGAGGGGAAAAGCTTTATTGGCAGGTTCTAAATATACTTTACCATGGCGTTTTCGATAATATTTCATTGTGGAATTACCATCAACCAAAGCGATAACGATGTCCCCGTCTTTAACTTCACGATTAGCTAGGCCGGGTTGATTAATTCTTTCCGCAATCACCATATCTCCCTCATGAATACCCGCGTCAATCATTGATTCCCCTTTTACTTCCAATAAATAAGAAGAATCTTTATTTTGAATTAAATAATCATCAATGTTCATTGTGTCTAAAAGACTTTCTTCGGCTTCAGTAGGAAAACCAGCCTCCACTAAACCAAGTACGGGCACTTCTCCAAGTAATTTGTTCGGAATAAGATGACCACTAGAATCTTTATCCAACACTCCCTCGTCAATCAATTTATGAACGAGTTTGGACACAGCATTTTTGGACTTAAAACCAACCAATTGCATAATCTCCGTATAAACCGGCATCCGCTTATGAGTTTTGTAAAAAGAAATTATTTTGTTCTTATATTTATCTAACATATATATTATTTATGGTGAGTATGTCAAACCATTATAACAGAAAAGTGGCAACGACATTCACCGACCGCTGAAACCAATTAGAATGAAACTTGGACAAACGATGTAAATCAACCAATCGGTAAAGCAAGAAACGATGACGGAGAGCTTCACGCCGATAAGGTATGCCTCTGATAATTTTTAAATCAATAACATCATTAATCCTCTTTAGCTCCGACTTGATATTCTTCTCTAAAATAAATTTACTCATAGTTTTATTTGTTATTGTGGACAAGGACTGACCTTTTCTCCCGTCTGACAAGGTCAGTCCTTGTCCTCTGATTAATATGTTTACAGTATAAGTGAACGCTCGTTCACCGTCAAGCAAAAAACTGTGGATAACTTATTTCCACTATAAAATCCCCCATTTGTAAAGTATCATCATGTTACAATAAGCTTTAATATACATACTATGTTCAATATACTTATTTCTTCCCTGATAATAATGTTGGCTTCTCTTATTGGAGTGATTTCCGTTTGGAAAAAACTGGGTCAATTGATTGAAAAAAATTTGCACTTCCTAGTCAGTTTTTCGGCTGGTGTTTTTCTTTTTATTTCTTATAACTTGATTTTAGAGACCATGGAAAAGGCCTCCACTATTCAAATTGGCTTGTTATGGATTTTCATTGGAATATTTGGTATTTGGTTAATTTTTAAATTACTCCCCACTTTTCACCATCACCACGACAATGAAACAGAAGTTCATATTCATTCAGCAATTGACGCCAGAAAAATAATCATAAGTGACGGAATACACAATATTGCTGATGGTTTACTTTTGGTAACCGCCTTTACTGTCAGCTCCGCTCTTGGAATAGTGGCGACCTTCAGTATTTTTATTCATGAAATAATTCAAGAAATATCCGAGTTTTTTGTTTTAAAAGAAGCTGGCTATACAAACAAAAAAGCTTTAATCATTAACTTCTCCACTTCCGCCACTATTCTTATTGGCTCACTTGGTGGATTTTTCTTGTTAGAAACCTTTAAAGTCTTTGAAGTCCCCTTACTTGGTTTGGCTTCCGGTTCTTTCCTTATGGTAATTATTCAAGACTTAATCCCCCATTCTATAAAAACATCCACAACTAAAAGACATGTCACAAAACACTTGATATGGTTTTTACTTGGTCTCATATTAATGCTGGGGATAAGTAAAGTCACCCTTCATTAATCTTTTATTTATTTTCCACAACAACAAGTCTTTTTCAAAGCCAAGCGAGCATATTTTGCTACCAAACGCTTTTTGGTTTTGTGTGAACGAGAAGTTTTATTTTTAATATCTTGAGCAGCTCTTTTTGCCATTTTATTTTTTATTAACTTTTTTAACTTTTGCGACCTTTTTAACTGGCTTTTGAATATTCATCTCTTCTATTACTTTAATCAACTTATCAATCTTACCATTCAAGACTTCAATCTGCTTTTTTATTTCACTCCCACTGACCTTATTTATATCATTACCAAAATCCGTTCGTGGTGGAGTTTTATAATCACCAAAACTCTTACGAGGAAATCTATCCCCTCCACGATCACTCACTACTCCTTTTTTACTATCAAAACAAGCTTTACAATATACAGGCTTACCATCAGTTGGCTTAAAAGGTACATCGCAAGGCTTTTTACATTCATCACAAATAGCCTTATGCATCATTACTGGACCACGATCACCTTCCCCGCGAAAATTTTTCTGACCAAAACTAGATCGGCTATTACGCCCACCAAAACCACCTCTACTTCCTCCACCAAAACGATTTCCCCCTCTTGGTCTAAAATCTGCCATTTTTTTATTGGTCTCGAGCTTTTGAGACATTAAATTATTATGAATAAAGTATGCACTATTTTTAACAAAAAAGCAAGGCCTGAGTAAAAAAGAGACTGAACTAAACAACAAAATTCTTATTCACCATCCCATTTTCCGCATCAAAAATACTGGAAGTATAAATAGTGGAGTAACTTTCATCATCATTTTTCTTTTCTACTTTAACATAATATTTACCTTTAGGAACCAAACAATAATACCGACCAATTTTATCCGCCACTTTGTTCACAATTTCTGTATTTAATTCCGCATCCAAGACTCTGACAATTGCAAAAGACAAAGGACTACCATCTTTTTCCGTAAGTGATCCAAGAGCCTTCTGTTTCAGGCCAAATTTTCTGAGGATGGTTAGCAAAACATACAAGCCAAAAATAATCAAATTATACGGAGCTGGTACTAAAAATAATGACACCACCGAAACAACCAAGCCTAAACGAAATATCCAATCGGTCAAAATTCTAATGAACTTTTCTCTCTTGGAATAAAATCTCATTAATTTCTTTTTGCCTTTGGTAAACTCATTCCAATCAAATTTATCAGGATCCAGCGGAATATTTTTACTAATCAAAGCACCAACAGTCTGAATATCCAGCTCTTCACCAAAATAAAGATTACCATATAAAGCATCCGCCGTTTTACCAACTAATCTTTTTGAAGGGAAAGTATAGTTTGTTTTGTTAGCAGATAAAATATATTTTCCCGGTGTGACAAAAAAGCCATATCGCCCATCCAAGTCCGTAATGGACATATTTTCTTCTTTACTACCAACTTTTTTAAGCATAACATAAGCTGGATCAATTGGTTGCTTGGTAATACTGTCATAAACCGTACCCCACGGTCTATTTCTCTTTTTTAAACCTAAAGCACTCAATAATAATCCCCAAAGCTTAAAAGGAAGAGAAGCAAAGTCTGCCACCGCTACCCCATTAAAAGCCATGGTCGAAACCGCCACCCCACCTCCCACTACGCCGGCGGTGGTAACGGTTTTTGTTACTGCTGACCCTACTGGACTATCCACAATCTTTCGTGCTTCGGAAACAACTTCATCCGGAGTTATATTTTTCAAGATAGAAGAAAAAGAAACAGGACTAGAAACTTTTTTTTCTATTGGTTTAAAGTCAATTTCTTTAATATTAGGAATAGTAATATCTGTTTCTTCATCAAGTGAGATAGGAATAATACTTGGTTCCGTAGTAGGATTCTCAGGTTCAACTGGTGGTAGAATGATAATTTCCGGATCAGTAGGAGGATTTTCCGGTTCAGCTAGTGGAGGAACAATAATACCTGGATCTGTCGGTGGACGATGTCTGCCACCATAACCAAAAGCATCTCCCAAACCAAAAGAAGAAAGACTGGTTATAAATGCCAAAATAATAATTGTTATAAAATATTTTTTCATACCCTTAAACTTGTCCAAACATGCTATAATAATAACACATTCCGAAAATAAAAACAGGAAATATTATGTCTATATCATATTTAAGTCATAAAATAAACTCTCAAATAGCTTCTCGCTGGATATGTATTTTTCTTTTAGGTCTTCTTTTATGGGGCGGTTTATTACGTTTTTACCATTTGTCAGATCAATCATATTGGATGGATGAAGGTTACACCATAAATGCCGTTCTTTCCGTGACCGAACATGGTTCCACCATCCTAGATTCTGGACAAAATTACCCTTGTCTTACTTATTGCTATCCCACCGCTCTCTTAACTAAAATATTTGGTGGATCTCCAACGGTTTATCGTCTTTTTTCGGCCATCATCGGTCTAGCTTTTATTATTTTAATCTTTTTCATTACCAAAAGACTTTTTAACAGAAAAGCTGCCTTGTTATCATCTTTTTTGATTACCTTCTCTTATTTACAAATTGCATGGTCTAGACAAGCTCGTTTTTATACTCTATTTTTATTTGTCTTTTGGCTAGCTTTATATTTTTTTTATAAATTTTTATACTCAGATAAAAATAAGTATTCAAATTTCAGCTTGACTCTTATCTTCACTCTTCTCGCTAGTTTTACTTATCCGCTTGGTTATCTATTATTTTTTATCTTTCTAGGATGGATTTTAATTGACCAAATTTTTATTCAAAAAAAATTTAACTGGAAAAAAATCTTAATTGTATTTTTAGTTGAAATTATAATACTTTTAATCACCACTATTTTGACCGGTATTAATTTGTTAACCCTCTTTCCTGTAAAACCACAACTTTTTTATATCCTGCCTTATTACCTAAGTTTTTATCTTCGTACTTACTGGCTTTTTATGCCTTTAGTCATTCTCGCTTTTTTCAAAAAAGATAATCCTTACAAAAAAGAAATAACCTTTTTATTATTCGTTCTTGGTCTTTATCTTATTTTCTTTTCCTTTTTTACCAATATCGTCAATTATCGTTATTTATTTCATCTAACACCAATAATCTTCATCCTAGGTTCTATTGGCTTTTTAAATATCCTAGATGATATAAAATTTCGCTTTGGAAAAGTTTCTTTTGGTCTAATTATTTTCAGTCTCTTTGTCTTAACCAATGGAGTTTTTATTCCTCAAAGTCATTATTATTTGGAAGCTGACGACCAAAGTAAGTTAGCTAGTCGCCCTTATTATGTTTACACCCCACAACCAAACTGGACAAAAGCCTATAATTTTATAAAGGAAAATAAAAAAGAAAAAGATCTTATTATTTCTAGTCAGCCAGTTTTTAATAAAATTTTCTTAAAAGAAGCTGGTTATTGGATTAAATATAATTATCTGGGCCTTAAAACAAAAAATGATTATCTGGATCAGGAATATTATGTGGGAGCAAAAGTTATAAATAATTTATCAGAATTACAGACTCTCACCATAGCTAACCATGGTTTTATAATATTTGATTATATGTCAATTCAAAGTAGAATATCAGAAGATATCCTTAATTATATACAAAAAAATCTCACCTTGATCTTTCAAGAAGAAACAAATTCTTATTCCAAAATTTGGATTTATAAATTTTAAAAATGCCTACCCAAGATAACTTTAAAAAGAATACTCTGTTCGTTCTTATCCCTTTGTTTTTTTTAAGCCTTATTGGTTTAACTCTTTTTCATTTAAACCTCTTTCCTAATTTAGACACCGTTGTATTTAAAAACACAAAACTGATACTAATTGTTATTTTGGTGTTATCAAGTTTTGTTATCCTTTATGCTAATAAAGAAGAAATCGCACAAGAAATAATTGAGGAAAGTCCTAAAAAAAGTTTTTGGCCTATTTTAACCTTAATTGCTATTATTTTAGTAGATATTATCTTGACGGCATATCAATGGCCAGAAATAAGAGGTTTGTGGATTGACGAATGGATATCTATAAAAACAGCCACCGTTTATTCTTCTGGCCACTTTCCCTATTTACCTTCTGGTAATCCCATAACTTATGGCTACCTTTACTTCTTTCTTCTAAGCCTTATTCAGCAAGTTATTCCTTTTTTCCATTCTGGTCGAATTTTAAATCTTATCTTCTTTGCCCTCTTCTGTTTTGTCTTCTACCAAATAATAAAAAAGCTTTTTAATAACAACCGTCTAGCCCTCTTAAGTTTATTTATTTTTTCTACTTCTCCTTTTTTGATTTATATGAACAATGAAATTCGGGGTTATATTTTTAGTTTACTTTTAGGTTATACTGTCCTTTGGCTTCTTTTATCCAAAATTAAACCAATCTTAAAAATATTTTTACTTTTGATCTTTTCTCTCTTGTTTCTTGACAATCATCTATTAAACCTTTTATTTTTAGCCATTATTTTCTTAATCTTATTACTAGAGACCTGTTTAAATAAAGATTTCCGAAGAAATTTACCTATAATGACTCTGGCTGGTTTTATATTATTTGTTTTAGCTATTTTGGCTTATAAAGGAAACCCTCTTGAGGCTATAACCTTTTATTATCAGAAACTTTTAGGATCTTCCCTCCCAAACTGGGCCAATTACAAAGAAAGTTTTTTGTATCCAATATCATATTTGATAAATAATACCAGTGATCTCATAATCATAATTTTGGGTGGTTTAGGTGGTTTATTTACAATTTTTAGAAATAAACTAACAACTTACCCCTTAATATTTTTAATCCTTTTTTTGATTCCAATCAGTTTACAAGAAATACCCAACAGTTTTAGATATTTTATGATTATTTTACCTATTTTTTGTTTGATTATTTCGGAAGGAATCATTTATATTTCAAAATCTCTTCCAAATAAGTTTTGGAGGTTTTCCTTTTTTATTCTTTTATTTATCTTGATTATTTCTAATTCCTTTTATTCTTCCCAAGCTAACCTACCTTGGGCCAAAACCATTGATTTTGGGAAAGCGGTTGAGGTGATAAAACCAATGTTAACAAAAGAAACCATTATCGCCACTAATTATATGGGTGTTCAATTTGATGATTATTTACCCAAAATAGATTATTTGATTTTTGATAAGCAAAAATATGTCTATACAGAAAATGAAAAAAACTTTGGCAAAAAAACTCTTTTGGGATTTGAGTTTAAAGGAGAAAAAGGAAAACATTTTATCCTTAATATTCCTTATTTATCTTTGGAAGATCTACAACTTTTGATTTCTCAAGAAGACCATCCAAATATTGCTTTAATAATTAGACCGTGGAAAGCAGATATTAATGCTCAAACTTATAAACAGTTCACAAGTCTTGGTTTCAAAAATCTATCAAAACAAACTGAGCCTTTTAATTTTTATTTCTTGCCCAAACCATAAATTGTTCTCCCCTATTTTCTGCCCCAAAAAAATCTAAAAAGGTTATTTGAAAATTTCTTTGTTCTAAAAAAGATAAGAGTTTAGCGGGAGCGTGATCATCTTGATAAAATTTCCGGTAAAATTTTGGTGTAAATTCAAAAACAATTTGGCAAGCATTATTTTTTAATAACTCTTCCATCCCTTTAATCACCTCAAATTCATAACCTTCCGTGTCAATTTTAATAAAAATCTTTTTATCTTTAAGCACCAAAAAGTCATCAGTTTTTTTGACTAAAACTTTTTCCACTAAGTTGCTATTTGAAAGGAAAGAGTTGTGCCCAAGCTCGGTGGTAAGAAAAATATCTCGTCTAGTATTTTCATTGGCCAGTCCAATATTATGGGCAGTTATATTGGTAAAATTATTTTTCTTTATATTTTTAATTAATCGGTCAAAAGTCTCCCTGACTGGTTCAAAAGATATAATCTTAATCTCCGGCCTTCTCTTCGCCACCAATAAAGAATAAAAACCAATATTGGCCCCAATATCCAAAAAATATTTTGTATCTTTTAAGTTATCTAGAATATGTTTAGAAATTTCTGGTTCATAATCCCTACTCATAAGTAATTCCATTTCCACTGATCCCCGATTCCCCTGACAATATATTTCAAAATTATCTTTAGTTAAAATCAATTTTTCAAAGTTATAATAATGAGAAAAATGCTTACTATAAAAAAACTGGGCTTGCTTATATATTGGGTGACGAATAAATTTCACCGTAAAAGGCCAAAATCTTAACCCCTGATAAAAAGGTTTAAATAAAACCTCAAAAAATTTTATTTTGTTAAGCATTTTAGAATATAACCATAATAAAGCAAGAAAGAAACATCAGCAACTACTTTGGTTATCACAATAGAATAAATTATACCTAGATAGCCAAAAAGATTAATCAAAATTAAATTCAAAACAATGTGAGCTAAACCAAAAAAGATCAAAAAATAAGCACTTATCTTGGCATGACCAGTAGAAATAACAAAACCCAAAGGAACCACACCATTTAACATTTGAGTAAAAAACACAATAAGTAGCCAATTAAAAATAACTTTCATTTCCGCCGTTGCATATTCCGTCAGAAAAGTTATCAGTAAAAAGTCTTTTAAAAGATATAATAATAAAGTAATTATTGCACCAAAAATAAAAGATAGCAATAAATATTTCTTGTATTTATTGTAAACTCCCAGATAATCCAAACCCACATATTGTCTAGTAATATTTGGAGCAATCACTTGAGCAACTATAAGAAAAGGCAAAATCACCAGAGCTAAAACTTTATTTACTATCTCATAATAGGAAATTTCAGAAATATAATTAAAATGACCTAAAAATAAAGTATCTATTCTAGAATAAAAAATGAGCCCTAAACCTCCAATTCCAATAACTAGACCATACTGCCAAAGTTTTTTAAGTAGGAACCAATCAAATTTAAAATTAAAGTCTCGATAGCCTAAACTAAGACCTAGAAATAAAACTAAATAAAATACATCTTGAGAAATTAGAGCCCCAATCAAACCATAAGTTTTAATGAAAAAATAAACAAAAAATAGTGAAAACAAACCAATAATGATAGAAATGAGGGCGGAAATTTTGAACAGTTTTAAGCCACGGTAAATACCATCATACAGAGAAGTTACTGGAATGAGAAAAATTAAAGGTAAAAAATATAAAATAAGAAAATATTTTTCTTTTAAATATTCTTGGCCAAATAATAAAATTAATACTATCAAAACAAAAGACAAAACAAAAATTATCAATCCCGCATTGAATAAAATAGTGCGAAGCTTGTTTTTGTCTGTCAGTTGATACTCGGCCACATACCTTGAAGCCGCGGTAGAAATTCCAAAATCACTAAACATTATCAAAAGCAAAATAACGGCAAAAACATAATTATAAAGACCGAAGTCATAGGGTGTGAGTAACTTGGCACTTAAAACAAAGATTAAAAAAGTAATACCCTGTTTTCCAAAGACCTGTAATCCTCGCCAAAAAAGATTACTGATGGTTTCTTGGTGAAGATAATATTGTTTTTTGACAAAATCTTTCATTTCTTAATTTTCTGCGGTTTAATTTTTAAAAAAACATCTCTTTTTTCTTTTCTCTTTATCTGTATCTCTTTTCTTTTTTGACAGGCAATTGGTATTTTTTTAAAAAACAAAATCAGCCCTTGTCCAAAAGCAAAAAAAGGGCCAAAATAAAACCTAAAGATAGACTGCTTGATTGACTTAAAAAACATAAAAACAATCTGCCCAATCAAAGCAGGCCATAAATTTATAAAAGTGAAATTTTTTACAATTGTATACAAGTGGGCATAAAATATTTCCTTAAACTTAATAGCATATTTATTATTATCTCGTCTTTCGGCCTCACCCAAGTGAATTTGAGAACTTTGAGAATATAAATAATTTTTATATCCCAAAAGCCAAGACTTTATACCTAAGTCATTATCATCTCCACCAAAAATTAAATTTTCATCATAACCATCAAGCTTCTGCCAAACCGTTTTTTTTACAAACAAAGCTAGACCGTGAGGAAAACCGATAAATTGACCGTCAAATTTTGCTAAAAGATCATTCTTTATTTTTTTATTATTAGCCAAATATAACCAACGACTAAAAAACCCGCCGTAACCAAAAGAAAAATTTTCACCTAAATTATAAAAAGCTAAACCCAACAGGCCACAATCTTGATTTAAATTATAACAGTTCAAAAGACTGGTCAAAATCCCCTTTTCTGTAATCAAACAATCATTATCCAAAAGCAAGATAAATTCACCTTGAGCCATATTTACCGCATAGTTACAAGCAAAATTTTTTGCTCTCATCTTTGGACTTTGAAGTAAAATAACTTGTGTTTCTTTTTTTATATACTCCAAACTGCCATCGGTTGATCCATTATCCACAACAATAAACTCATAATCAGGATAATCCAAAACCAAAAGAGGTGAAAGGGTTTTTTCCAGATATTTTAAACCATTATAATTAAGCATTATGATACTTATTTTGAGCGGTTTTGAATCTTTCATGTATTTAAGTCTTTAGCATATTTTATTAAGTCTGTCACCGTTTTTATCCAAGAATATTTTTCCTTATTTAAAAGACCTTTTTTTATTGTTTCTTGTCTAAAATTAAAATCTTCTATTAATTTCAGTATTCCAGTTTTAATTTCTTCTACCTTATACGGATTAACAATTACGGCCCCCTCCCCGGCCACTTCTGGACAAGAAGTTTGATTTGAAGTTAGGACAGGGCAACCACAAGCCTGCGCCTCAAGAATAGGCAAACCAAAACCTTCATACAAAGAGGGAAAAAGAAAAACTTCGGCTCTAGAATAAAGACAAACCAACTCTTCATCGGAAACTTTTCCTAATAAAAACACCCGATCTGATAAGTCTTCTTGAATAAACTTTTTTATGGCTTTATCTTTCCAAGATTGACCACTGGCTAAATATATATTATGAGGGATTTTATTTTTAATTAAATTAAACGCCTCCAAAACCCTGAGAATATTCTTCCGCGGACTAAGTGAACCGCAATAAAACAAAAAATGTTCCGCGACATTTAATTTAGCTAAAGTTTGTTTGATAAAATTTGAATTAGTTATCTTTTGAAAGCCCTTTTCAACCGCTAAATAAACTATTTTTATTTTATCCGGCTTAATTTTTAAGATATTTTCTATATGTAATTTTGTGGCCAAAGAATCAGCAATAATTAAATCCGCTTGTTGACCAGAAAATCCCATAAAAAGTTTCATATAAATGGTATCTAGAAACTTATATTCATTTATTTTATTATCAAAATAAGCTAAATCATGAATAATAATAATTTTTTTGAACTTAAACAGCAGATGAGTTAAGGGAATAATGCTTTTAGGATAAAAAACCACATCCAACCTAGACTTGAACAAAAAAGGAATTATTTTTACATAATCCCAAAAAAATTTAGAACTTTTTTTGAGATAAACAACCTGAATATTTTTATATTTTTCTTTAAAGTCCGGCTGGTCAGTAAGCAAAACCAAAGAATTTTCCGCATAAAAAAAGGTGTTAAAAGTTTCTAAAAAGTTTTCCACATACCTCTTGACCCCTCCGTTAGTCAAACCTCTGGCAATAAATCCTATTTTCATAGATTTTTGATATATTCTTTAACAATCAGCTGCCAATCATAGGTATTCTTAACTCTCGTCAATGCTTTCTCCGCCAAACTAAGTAATTGGTTTTGATCATTAACAAGAAGGTTAAGAGCTGATTTTAAAACTTGGACATCACCAAATTTAACCAAAATACCAGCTTCCGCTACGGTCTCAGCACAACCAGAAGTATCACTGGTAATAATGGCGCAACCAGCACTCATCGCTTCCCGTAAAACCATACTGGCATTTTCTTTTTCTGAAATCAAGACAAAAATCTCCGCCTGTTCTAACAAATTTTTGTATTCCAAACCATTGTTATCCAGCCAACCATGAAAGAAGATTCTGGTCTTTGATTTTTTTGCTAATCTCTCCAAATCTTTTCTCATTGGTCCATCACCGGCCAAATGAACTTCATAACCAATGTCTTCATCTGCTACCGCTTGAATTAAATATTGAAAACCTTTATTTAATAACAAACGACCAGAAGAAAAAATGTATTTCTTTTTTACTTGCGGTTGAAATTTATTAGTATCAAATCCATTCGGAACAACAACTATCTTTTTTTCTTCAAATAATGGATAAACTTTCAAGATTTCCCCTTTTAAAAAGTTTGATGGTGAGATTATTTTTTGAGCATTATTTAAAATATTCTGCCATAAGCCAAACAAAAAAGGATAAATCAATTTTAAACGAGAATTATAGTTTAAAACATCACTACCGTGAGGAGTAATTATGTATGGCAAACCAAACTTCTTTTTTAATTTTAAGGCTAAAACACCAGTCGGAATAATAAAATGACAGTGACAAAGATCATATCTTTTTGTTTTAAGTAATTCTTTACATTTAAACCAACCAAAAATAAGATAGGTAACCTGTTCCCATGGATAACAAAGCTCTTTCTTGCTTCGCCAAGATCGAACTCGATGAACTCTAAAATTTTTATTTATTTCTTCATATTTTAACAAGCTTTTGTGATTCATCGTAACCACATCAATATCAAAATCTCCCGTTTCGAACATTTTTTTAGCTAATTCATAACTGACCGGACTAGCTCCGCCACCAAGTGGCGGAAATTCATAATTTAGAACAAGAACTTTTTTCATTTCTTTTTTATCACTTCCCGCACATAATATCTCTTTTCCGTTGAGGAAGAGTTTAATTGCGTCCGAATTAAAAGGTCAATCACCACACCAAAACTAAACAAAATCACCGCCGTTAATAATAAGAAAGCACTAACTAAAAAATAACCGCTTTGATTAATACTCACTCCTAAGACAATTTTTTGATAAATTGAAGCAATTACTGACACCAAACCAAGAAAAAATAAGAAAAAACTGACATAACCAAACAAGTGAAGAGGTCGTTGTGAATACTTCTGAATAAACCAAATATAGACAAGATCAATAAACCCACGAATAGCTTTAGTATAATTATACTTACTTTTACCATTGATTCGTGGACGATGCCTGACTACCATTTCCCCGATTCTAAATCCTTTCCATTTTAAAATGGCTAAGATATAACGATGCATTTCACCTTGAAGATCCAAACTTCTAATAGTTTCTTTAGTATATATGCGCAGAGTACATCCCGCATCGTGGATAACATCACCAATAAATAAACGACGGAAAAATCTACCTATTTGTGTTAAAAAAATAATTTTATAACTATCTTGTCTATTTTTTCTCCAACCAGCCACCACATCTAAATTCTCTTCCTTGAGTTTTTCAAAAAGAAGAGGGATATCGGCTGGATCATTTTGTCCGTCACCATCTAAAGAGATAATGTATTTACCCAAACAAATCCTAAAACCAGCATCCAAAGCCGTCGCTTGTCCATAATTACGATTTAAATTGATTATAGTCACACCTTTTAGACCTTTAAGTCTAGACAGGGTTTCGTCCGTGCTACCATCATTTACATAAATAATTTCAAAACCTGAAGTAAGTTGTGAAATGACAGATTTTATTTCTTGATCTAATTTAAGGATATTATTCTCTTCATTATAGACCGGAATAACGACGGAAATATCCAAATTTTTCTTTTTTTCCATATCCCATATTATACCCCTATTTTAACAGCAGTTCCATATGGAGTAATTCATTTATTTTTACTTGGCTGTGTACCTCGGTCTAGAACCACCATCATTGAGACCCTGTAAGGGTTCTTTGGAGAACTTTAGTATAGCAAATTGATGGGTCTCGGTCATCCTTAGTCAAAACCAAATGAGACAAATAAGACACTCTAGGGGTGTCTTATTTCCGTGTCTTATTTATACCCCTTCTCATATACAACCTCAAAATCATCCATATCCTTATGGGGATTTTGGATAACACTTATAACCTTTCCGAAGACCTTAAAGTCCTCCTTCATAATGAAGGGTGAGTAACCACCATTCTTAGATTCTGGCTCCAAAATGACAGCATTGGAGGTACGATGAAAACGTTTGATTACTGCCATGTCGCCAATAATAGCGACAACCCGATCACCATCAGAGACGCTATCCGTTACCTCAACTAAAACATAATCGCCGTTATTAATACCAGCATCAATCATACTATTACCAATCGCTTTCACAGCGACAATATCATGATGATGTCCAATCATTGCTTGATCAACTGAAAGGTACTCATCATATTTTTCCTGAGCGTAAACTTCCATCGCATCACAACCTGCGGAAGCAATTACCGGAACACGCATCATTCCCGATATTTCAAAAGGATTTAAATTTTCTAACAAACTAATACCACGATGTTTAAATCGATCTCTTTTTATAAATCCTTTTGCTTCCAGGGCTTCCAAACGTTGAGTGACACTACGTAAAGATTTTAATTTTAATTCTTGACACAGTTCTGTAATCAACGGAGCCTGTCCATTTTGCCGAATATATTTATTTAAAAAATCCAAAGTTTCTTTTTGCTTCAGAGTAAGAAGTTTTGTCCCGTTATTCATAGTCCTAACAATATAGCAAATAACGGATAGATTGACAAGACATAAATTAAAGTTTTCCTTACACAATATACACAACTTCGCTTGCGTTTCCCAATAGGACTTGCTATACTTAACTCAGGTTCCTCAGCCTAGTTGAGCCATATTAGGCGCCTAAGACAGCAAAACACCCGACGGAGGAGCCTAAATGCTAGACTTCCCCTATTCTATTAGCGGGAAAGCATACGCCCATCGGTTTTTAGACCAAATTCTCAGAGTATAAAATAAATCTGTGTAATATCTTCTAACTAACATGAAAGAGCGAGGGCCTACAACTTCCGCCCGGCAAACAGGAAGAATTAGCTGAAAGCTTTTTCTCGACTACTAGTCCTAATCAGAAATCGGCTATCAGCTGGGTTGTATTTGTTGTGTCAACGGATAGAACTCTGACAGATTACCAGATTAATTAATTTTAATAAAATGAATCAAAATATTTTAAATAGTGAGAATATCAAAATCGAGTATGTGGATACCAACCTACTCAAAAACGCAGAGTATAACCCCCGCCGTTGGGACAAAGAAGCGGAAAACAATTTAAAAGAAAGTATTAAAAAATACGGCATAGTTGACCCACTGTTAGCTAATTCAGCTGATGAAAGGAAAAACATCATAATTGGTGGGCACTTTAGATTGGCGATGATAAAAGAATTGGGTATTACCCCCGTACCAGTCGTGTATATCAACATCCCTGATCTAGAAAAAGAAAAAGAGTTGAATATTCGCTTAAACAAAAATACCGGAGAGTTTGATTGGGATTTATTGGCCACCTTTGATGAGTCATTTCTTTCTGGAGCGGGTTTTTCCAGCGAAGAACTTGATGATATCTTCGCTATTGAAGACACACCTGAACAATTTGATTTGGAAAAAGAATTAGCCAAACTAAATATTAAGGAAATAAAAGTGCAAAAAGGTGACGTATACGATTTGAATGGTTCAAAACTTATGTGTGGGGACAGTACCGTGGCTGAAGAGATGGCAATACTTATGGATGGGGTAAAAACCGATATGGTTTTCACCGATCCGCCATATATTTTAGATTACTTACACGGTAAGAAAAAGAATGGTAATGCCATCACTGGTTTTGGAGCTAAAAGAGATCGTCGATATTTAGAAACCGATTCACTGCCAGATAATTTCACGGAATTGTGGATGAAAAATGTCCAAACTTCTGCTAAGGAGAATTTCCACATAATTGTTTACGAAAACTGGAAAAATATTCGTACTATTTGGAATGAAATGGAAAAATACTGGAAAGTAAAAAATATGTTGGTCTGGCATTTACCAAATCGAGTGCAAGGATTTTCTGCTAAATACAAATTTTTCAACAAACACGACATTGCCATGATAGGTAGTTCTGAAACTGTAGAAAAACTTAATGAGGAACCAGAAGAAGAACTATTGCAAAACGAATACGAGACTGCCCTTTACGCTATTGCTGGAAAACCGCACTGGGAGGGTTATGAAAAAGGCAAGAAAATCTGTCCAACCGACTTTCTAGAATTCAAAGCGGCGGATGAAAAAAGTTCTGGCCAGGGTATTATCTTCGGTACCAAACCAACCGAAATATTGATCCCATATATCAAGGTGCTCACCAAACGAGATGACCTTATTCTAGAGCCTTTTGGCGGAAGTGGGTCGACACTGAAAGCCGCCACTAAGATGAAGAGACGATGTTTCCTGATGGAGAAAAGTCCTGTTTATGCTGAAGTGATATTGAATCGCTGGTCAAAACTTACTGGCCTAACACCAAAGAAAATCCATGGAAGATAACCAAACAATTATTGATCGGCAAGTGATGGAAAAAACAGCCCTACTGGATACTCTGAAAGAGATGCCAATTATTCAAGTGGCCTGTAAAAAAGCCGGTGTTAGCCGTGCTACCTACTACCGCTGGCGAACTGAGGATCAGGAATTCGCTCAAGCGAGCACTAGTGCCCTTAAGGAAGGAGTCGACTTCATTAATGATATGAGTGAATCGCAAGTAATCCAGTTGATTAAGGAAAAGAGACTGCCGGCGATTGCTCTGTGGCTCAAGCATAATAACCCTCGCTATGGTGGTAAATCAGTCTCAAGGACACCACCATCAGCCCTAGCCACCCTAACTCCCGATGAGACCAAGCTCTTCCGTAAAGCCTTGGCTTTGTCAGCTGGGATTAATCCAAAAAACTATGTTAAAAGGAATCAAACAGAAAGACCTACAGAAAATATTATTGAACAAAAACTTGCGACAGCGCCTAGCCTATGAGGATCCGCTCTGGTTTTCGCTCATATATTTGAAGCACTGTTTTGGCTATCCTCTAGCTCCCTTTCATTTGGAAATGTTCCATCTAATCAAGGATCCGAAGTGTGAATTTATAGCCGTAATGGCTTTCCGTGAATCAGGCAAATCCACAATTATGAACACCACTAATGCGTTGTGGTCAATTCTCGGGAAACCACAGAAAAAGTTTGTAGTGATTGTCAGCCAGACTCAAGATCAGGCAAAAAATCATTTTACCAATATCAAGGAAGAGTTGTTATACAACGAATTACTACGCGAGGACTTTGGACCCTTTGCTGACGACGAGTCAGCCTGGCAAAAAATGTCTCTGGAATTGGAGTATAACGAAGCAAAGATTCTGTCCGTTTCCCGAGAGCAGAGTATACGAGGTATCAAATACAACTCCATCAGACCAGAATTAATTATTTGTGATGATTTAGAAGATAGTTCAGCTAAGTTTGATAAAGCTAAACGAGACGAAATATATAATCGTTTTGTGAGTGAAATTACTCCGCTTGGAAGTGATCACACTAGAATTGTCGTTCTGGGAAATCTAATTTGTGAAGAATCACTCCTTATGCAATTAATGCACAGCGTCGAGGGAAAGAAAATACAGGGTATTTTCCGGGCCTATCCTATAATTGATAATAATCGAAAAATATTATGGCCAGAAAAATTTACCGATATTGAAAAAATAAAGGAACTGCAGAAACGATTTTCTAGAGGGGTTTGGGCTAGAGAATTTCTACTTAAATTATTAGGCTATGATGATAACGAACCGGGGCCAGTGGTGATCCTTATGCCTCAGTTATTAATAGATAGGAATAGTCCAAATAATAAAGCCGGTTTGCTACCTTGCCAGCAGGCCGTTATTCCCCAAATGGAAGAATATAATATTCTATTACCAAGACTTAGTTTACCAATGATGATTGCAAGTCATAAAAATGAAAGATATCAACAACTTTATGGCAATGTTGATTTAGATGAGCCTTTTGTGACCACAGAAGAAGTAAAGGAAGAGGAAAGGCGATTAACAGAAGAATGGAGAAAATGGGAGGAAGAGCATTGCAAAAAATAGTTATTTTAAAACTTCTGCCAATACTGAGAGCGACCAATCAGACAAGTTTGGTATTCTCAAACGCACGGATAAGTTAATATTCAAAGATTTTGATTTTATAGATATAGACGCTATCAATCCAGATATAAAGTCAGTCGAGGAGCATGAGCAAAAATTTAAGAAAATATTGGGGGAATTCTGATTACAGAGCTAGTATCTTTTCAACAACCACACAGCTTGGCATTATATCAATCTTATCCCATAATTCAGTAACGCCTAAATCTTTAAGAGCATCCTTGGGATAATCATTGGCCCAAGTATTAATAAAAGCTACAATAATGGCATTTTTTGTTTCGTTATCCTGACGGACTTCTTTTATGATTTTCATACTAGACTCAATCTGTTTTTCATTTTCAAGAGTCACTATCATTATATCTGGTTTGATCTTCTTAATCTCTTGAAATAAATCGGTAGAAATATCTACGGAGGCGTAAAACCCTGCTTGCGGGGCATGATTTTTGAAGGCTGTCCGGTACATGTCTGAATAAAACTTGTCATCGTCAATAAGTAATACTTTTTTCATAATTATTTTTATTATTTTGATAAATCTGCTGGTAATTCAACAAAGAATGTCGTGCCTTTTTCTGGAGCGTTTGATTTATAGTCAACTATTCCATTATGACTCAAAACACAACTTTTTACAAATGATAGTCCAAAACCGGTGGAATTAACATCGTGCTTTAAAGCATCTTGCCCCATTCCGCCTGGTGTAAACATTCTAGCTCTGTCTTCTGGAGCAATTCCATTTCCAGTATCACGAACAGCAAACAAAATCTTATTACCTTTTCTTAATAAAGAAACCTTGGCACTTTTATGTTTATAATCAGGATCATTATGACGAATAGCGTTGGTAATAAGATTTTTAAATACTTCTTTTAATTGTGTGTGATCGCCAATAATTTTGTATTCACCCGAGGCGACAGTTCCTTCAAGCACCACATTCCATTCTTTTGCTAGTGGTTGTAACTCAACGATTAATTCTTCAACAATTACTTTTGTATCCATTGGTTTCATTTCTAATGCTAATGATCCCTTTGACGCACTTGAACCACGTAAAATATCTGTTACGTAACGTACGCCGTCAGTTGTAGTCCGTAACCCCACCTTTAAGGCTGAGGTTGCCTCTTCTGGTAATTCTGGTAAGGGGCCATAGATACTACTTTGATCTGATGTTAGAAATTCGGCAAAAATATTTCTCGCTGTTCCCAGAAAACCCTTGATTTGATGATTCATGATGTGGATAAGGTTTTCCTGTCCTTTATTGGATATTTCCAAAGATTCACGCAAGGATATCTCCCTTTTCACACCTCTAACTATAATTAATCCAACAATAGCTGAGATTACCAAAGTAATTGCAATAATAACTAACATTGAAAAAGGTGCTTGATCAGTGTACGCAAACAGTGAGCCAATCAAAATTATTAAGGCCCACACCAAAGCTTGAGCTCCAATAAGTTTAATATCAAAGGCTTTAAAACGAACAATAAGAAAACTTACGACAGCTAAGAGTAGTGTCATACCAAATAATCCATACTGTTCAGTATTGAAAGAATCATAGGCTTCAGCAATTTGCCAAGTTATAGTAAAGGAAACTAAAAACAAGAAAATACCCCAAAATAAAAATACCAATTCTTTTCTTTCATCTTTTGGTAATGATTTGGATAGATATTTTTTTATAAAAGAAAAAATCAAGGCAATGTATACTAAGGCAAAAACAATATTTTGGTAAATAAATACAATTTTGCTAGTAATTGGCTCACAGATTGTGGCATCAAAAGAACTAAAATTTAGTTTTGAGGATGCTAAAATCGTTAAAATAATTACAATTGATGACCATATAATTTTGTAAACTAAACCCACATCTTTTTTGTTCATAAAAACATAAAAGAAATAGAGCGAAAGAACTGGTATAAGTACAAATAGCACTTGTGTAAAAGGCCAAACGAAAGCAATTGTTGGTATATATGAATTAGTCCAAAGAATCAAATTTAAAAAAATTAATGAACCGTACGCAATATTTAATGCAAAGAAAATTTTATTGGAAATACTTTCTCTATTACTAAAAAATACAAAGATTCCTAGAAAAATCGCTATAAAAGCTGTCGGGATATGGGAATAGTATAAAAGAGTTGGTGTTTCAGAAGAAAATATTAGCCAAGTAGTTTTTATTATTTCTGTGCAGTACATTTTTTATTTTATATTAAGAGAATTTTTTTCAGCATATTTCAGTATTTCTCTATTTATATAGGGAGGATAACTCCACCAGTATAAATCTTCTTCTTCCGATTGTCCATCCGGGTACATTTTGACAACTAATGGACATAGACCAAATTTATTGTAAATTTTTTCTAGTGTCGGTAAAATTATTTCTTTTGTAAACTCAAATTCCTTTTCATCCTCAGAATCAGAAATAAAACTCTCAAATAGTATTCCGTGAGCTAAAAAATGGAGTAATAAGGGATAATAATATTCTTTGGCTTTGCCAATTTTTTTAAACCATTTTGACATATCAAAAATATCAACTTCAAGACCAGATTCAGTAATTAGATTATGATGAAAATCAACAATACTTTCACCATTTAATGTTTTTATATCTTTTAGTGGTAATTTCTCATTTGAATGGAAATCCATTATATCAACATACCCTTTATCAGTATGTAGGCGACCGTACCCCTTTTTTTCAATATTAAGGGATACAAAAATATCATCCAAATACTCTATAATTGTTGGCTTCGTATCTGTATATTTTGCTTCTTGTTGGAATAGACAAAAACCATTGTCTGGAGATATTAACTGACGAAATGATACGGATCTTGGTTTATTTGATTCAAAAAAAGGTATAAAATCTTCACCAAGCTCCTCTTCAATTTTTTTCTTTAATTCAACATTAGCCCATCTTTTTTTGATTTCTTCTCTAGCTTCATCTAATGAAAAATATCTTATTGTATTTTCACTCATTTTTGTATTATATCACGATTATTTGCTTATAAGAATACTTCCCACTATTATTACTAGGATTGAAATTATTTTTTGAACTAGGTGTTTTTTGGAAAGTTTTTCATGACAGAATTTTGGAAATAATAGCGTAAAGATTACACCATAAATAAAGACAAATAATGGTTGAAAACCATTAACAGTTAGGACAAGAGCAACTGGAGCAATAATCAAGGCAAAATTAGTCGCCAAATTACCAATTATACTTAAGGATTCACTCCCAATATTTAATGAAATTATTTTTTTGCCCTGAGTTTTTAATAAATTAAAGAATCCTACCCTGTAATTTTTAAAGAAGATAAACAAAATAATTCCTATGAGTAATAATCCAACCTGTTCCCAAAAAGTAGAGATCACGAAACCTGCGTCAACCGCCACAAATTTAAACAATGTTTCGTAGACAGCAATAAGAACGGTGGACAGGAGCATTAGCAAAATTGTCCTCTTTTTAAATTTTATTTTTTCATCGGCATCCTCTTCAAGAGTAATAACGATTGAACCAAAGATGATTAATAAACAACCGACCATCTGGACCCAATTCAATGTTTCGCCGAGCATAACAAAGGCTAGAAAGTATCCCCAGATGGGAATAAGTTGAAAAAGCGGGACAACGATAGAGGATTCATCCTGATCTAATGCATACATATAGGGTAACATCGCTAATCCGGTCAATAAACCCACGACAATCAAAATAATTATATTAAAAACTGAGGGACTAAATATATCACTATTTATAAAATAAAAAACTGGCAGAATAACGAAGCACAAAAGGGTGGAAAAGAGCATCAGAGCACCCACATTACTGCCTTTAAACCGATCAGACAGTAAATATTTATCAATATGATTGACGACTGCCCATAATATTGGCCCAATTAAGGCAATTAAAAACCATGTCATAATGGGGATATTATATACTATTTTTTATTGTTTTTAAAGGTATTTTGTAATATACTTTAGTAATTATGAATATCTTGTTTATTTCAAGTGAGTGCATTGCCGGAAATCTGGCTATTTTACTAAAAAAAGAGGGGCATAATATTAAGCTTTATATTAAAAATAAAGATGATCGTCAAAATTTTGATAATTTAGTGGAAAAGACTAATGACTGGGAAAAAGAATTAAAATGGGTAGGTAAGGATGGTCTAATTGTCTTTGATGATGTGGGTTGGGGTAAAATTCAGGATGATTTGAGAAAAAAAGGCTATAAGGTCTTTGGTGGCTGTAAAATGGCTGATAAACTAGAACAAAACCGAGAATTTGGCCAAAAAATCTTTAATGAACTTGGTTTAAAAACCGTAGAGTTAAAAGATTTTACTGACATAGAGGAAGCAATTTTTTTCATAAGAGATAACCCTAAAAAATGGGTAGTAAAGTGTAATGATCATAGTCGAAAATTCATGACTTATATTGGCGAATATGCTTGTGGTAAGGACACGGTAAGTGTTTTAAAAAGTTATTATAATAACAGACATATCAACAGGGAAAGGATTACGCTACACGAGCGAATTGATGGTATAGAGATGGGTGTTGGTAGATATTTTAATGGTCAAGATTGGGTGGGGCCAATTGAAATAAACTTTGAGCATACAAAAATGTTTCCTGATGACGTAGGACCAATAACCAGTGAAATGGGTACCTTGGCTTGGTATGATGATAATGAGAAGAATAAATTATTTGTTGATATTCTAAACAAATTTAAACCATATCTTCAGTCCATTGATTTCAGAGGTGATTTTGAAATAAATTGTATTGTAAACGAAAAAGGGGCTTATCCACTTGAGGTAACAGCTAGAATGGGGACGCCTATTGTCCACTTACATAGCGAACTACATGAATCACCTTGGGGTGAGTTTTTGTATGCCATAGCAAGTGGAGAAAAATACGATTTAAAATATAAAAAGGGATATGGTATTGTAAATTTGATTGCTACTCCGCCATTTCCTTATGGCAAAAAACATAGTAAAGAAACTCTATATGGAATAAATATTTATTTAGACAGACTAAGTGATAAAGAAATGGAAAGTTTCCATTTTGAGGGAGTTTCAATGCGAGTGGGAGGTAAGGATCAAGGGCAACACTTTATATCTACTGATGAGGGTTATATTGCTTATACTACGGCTGTGGCTGATACTGTGGAAAAAGCTCGTCAAAAAAGTATAAGTATTATTACTAAAATTGTTATACCAAAAGCTTTTTACCGAAATGATATTGGTAAGGATTTTGAACGACAGATACCAATATTAAAAAAGTGGGGATATATTAAATAGTATAAAAAATCCGATTAGCAATTCTAGATTTATTTTCTATTGTTTCCATTCTCGCTATTATATAACAAAATTATGCTAGTATATTACATACAATATGTCATTACATAATTTAATTATTGTCGGGTATGCCCGTTCAGGAATAACTGTATTAAATAGATGCTTGTCATCTGACAAAAGGTTAATATGCCTTTCAGAAATCAACACAAGATATATTTGCCCAACTTTACCAAATTCTCCTCACCAACAAGCTAAAGATTGGTACAATTTAGAAATAAAGAATGCTGAAACCGTTGATGAGATTTCTGAACTTTTAAAATATTCAGAAGGTCATACAAAATCTCTTATAATAAGAGATTGGAGTTTTGGTAGTTTTGTGCCATCTAGATACAATAATTTTAATCCTTCAAACACGTTAAATACCATCGATGATCTTACAAATAAATTTCCTGAAACTTTTGATATTGTTTGCATAGTAAGAAACCCCGTGGATGTATGGCTATCGATGCGATATTCTGAGCGAACTTTCTATGATAAACATTTAGATTACCTTTTCAAGTTTACTGAGGATATTTTAAAGAGGAAAATAAAAATTGTAAAATATGAGGATTTTTGCAAAGAACCTCAAAAAGTATTGAAAGATATATATTCGTCAATAAATATGGAACAGCCTCAAAACATAAAACTTTCAGATAATGTGACTGGAGATATAAATTTCCCGTTATCTTCTAGAGGAAGTGGTTATGATAATGTTAGATCTTTAGAAAGAAGGGACTATACCGAAAAAGATTGCCTGCTCTTAAAAAGAGATACTAGGGTTGATCAAATTTGTAACCTATTGGGTTACGAGAAAGTATAAGTCTATGTTTTTATTATTAAGGCAAAGTAAATAGGGTGAGTTTTAAATTCTTCACTCGGATCCATTATACTAGCTACAAATACTCTCCCATATTTTTTTGATAACTCCTCATATTGACCTAATTTCATTATTTCCCTAGCTGATATTGTTTGAAGGTATAATTCTGAATCAATCAATATTTTTTTATTTATATCAAAATATGGATAAGGTATCTTTTCGACTTGTTTACCGACAGCTTTAATAAGACAGACGGTAAGCCATTTTCTCCCTTGCTTTTTTGATACGCTAAGTAATTCATTAGCATACTTGCTATTGATAAAATCCTTAATATTTTTTTCAGCCTCCTGTAGGGTTTTCTTTTTAGATATTTTTAATTTCCTTTGTATTTTTCCTCGAAATTTTGCATTTTCTTCTTCATTATTTTGAATATCCGAATATACAGATGCTTCCATTCCTAGGGAAATAATTGTAAAGTCAGAATCAGATCGATATTGATTTAAACTATCTGGTGAAATAAATGAATTTAAACCTTCCTCAAATCTACCAGGCGCAAAAATATCATATCTATTGTGGGCTTTTGCATAAGTTGATGAAGGAAATTTTTTTCTTAAAATATCTACTTGGTCATAAAGTAATTTTTCAAATCCTTTGACCAGATCTGTGACATATTGATCTTTATCGTAAAAAACTAAAAAGCTTGGGTATATTACAGTATGGAAAATGCCAGGAAAGTACATTCCGTTTGAAATAGTGAACCCGGTTGAATTAGATATATATCCGCCTTCTTTTTCCTTATACCCGGTAATAACGGATTCGTATCTCCCACCATTAAACGTGTGCCTAGCAAGACATGGATGTGTGAAAAGATCAGTTCTGAAATCCTTAAGCAGATAATCTGTGTCCACTTTTTTATCGAGAAAATATTTGAGATCCGTATACATCATTTTCTTAAATGTGGAATCAATAAAAAAATGCAAACTAACTGTATATTGTTTTCCGATAACAGAAAATCTCTGACTTAATACATCCGCCTTACCTTGATTATATAATTTTCTAAAGAAAGTCATCCTGTCAAAAAACTGCTTAATTTCTGATTCAGGAAAGATCTTATTGTTTACAAATAAATCACGCTTATTACCTTCATCAAAGAAGTTATCCTGTACAATGACCAGCCCATCAATGTCTGAAAAGTCTTTATCTTTTTCATTATTTCTAACGCTATAAAACGCACCATAACTCATAGAACCCCCAATTATTATTGCTCGCACACCAGGATTAAAGAGATCACCTAAATTCTCCATTACATTATATCTATCGAAGGTTGAGCCTATACTTTCAACAAAGGGTGGCTGGCGTTTTCCACATAATACAGGTCCAGATAATGTCAGAAACTCAGGTATTTTTTTTGATTTAATTATTTTTTTAAAATCATTTTCAAATTTTACACGCTCATTTATCTTTTTTTGGTGAGCAACTTCGTAGTATGCCTTTTCAGAAAGTGCGGCTAACCAACCAGTTACAATTCTCTCATGTAAGACATTATACTTAGTCTTTATTATTTGATCTATAAAAGATGACAATGAATTTACCCAGTTATCAGAATTTAAAGAGTTATACATGCCCTTAAATACAGAATATATTTCATTAACAATCTTATTTTTATCGTTTTTTTTCATTATAAATATTGCTGATTATTTTTTGCCCACAGCTCAAGACATAGTAAAACCCAAACCCTTTGATATGCACGTTCATGTTTAGGTGACTCAGTATATAGATGACTTACATACTTATCGATTACATCTCCATTTAAAAATTGACGTATTACAGCCGTTTGGCCTAATTTATTATATATGTATTTTTTTACATTTTCATTATTCATCCATTCCCATATCGGAGAGCCAAAACCTTGTTTTTTTCTAAATGAAAAATCTCTTGGCATATATAAAGATAAAATTTCTCTGAGAATGTGTTTCTGACTACTTGTAGTAACCTTATATTCGTATGGTAGATTAAAAACATATTCAATTAACTCAATATCCAAAAAGGGGCATCGCACTTCAAGACTGTGCATCATACTAGCTCTATCTACCTTGGTCAAAATTTGTCCTGGTAAATGAGAAGTTAAATCAAAAATTTCGACTTTTTTAACATCATTATCTAATCCTACAAATACCTCTGGTAAAACAATATCATTGTTAGAATATTTATCTGTACCCCACAGCTCTTTTCTACTTTCATCATCAAAGACACATATTGCATTTATTCTTTGGTCAAACAAATCTTCATGTGTACCTTTATTATGCCATTTATACCCTAAAAATATTTCGTCTGCACCATCACCAGAAAGAACAACTTTTAGTTTTTCCGATGCAAGTTTAGATATCAGATGTTGTGGAAAATCCGAAGTATCAGCATGAGGTTCATCAAAATATTCTACTACCGTTTCTAATTCTGACATATTGGCTTGGTTTATTTCAATACTAAATAATTCAGAATTAATTTTTTCTGATACCTGCTTGGCAAACGGTAATTCATCGTGGCCACTGTAACTCACCGCAAAGGTTTTTAGTGTCCTATCAAGCAATTTAGACGCAATTATCGTTACTAAACTTGAATCGACGCCACCTGATAAGAAAGATCCAACTTCTGTATCTGAAGAAATTAATCTTTTATTCACAGCATTTATCAATAGTCTGTGGACTTCATTTTTTGCATCTTCATAGGGAATATGTGCTGGTTTATACACCAATTGCCAATACCTTGTAATGGTCATTACGCCGTTTTTATACAGAGCATAATGTGCGGGAGATAATTGATGTATATTTTTATATACAGTCTTCCATGGTGGAATATACATCACCCGCAAATAATTATCTATTGATGAATAATCAATTTTGGGAATAAATACTTTTGAAGCTACTAACGACTTAATTTCAGAAGAAATTAGTATCTCTTTTTTCTGTTCATCAAAACAATAGAATAATGGTTTCTTACCAATTCTATCTCTGGCAAAAAATAATTCTTCTTTATCATTATCCCATATAGCAAACGCAAACATCCCGTCTAGTTTTTTAACACAATCGTAACCCCATTTTTGATATGCTTTTAAAATAACTTCAGTATCAGAATTTGTTTCAAAAACAAAACCCTCTTTTGATAGCTCGCTTTTTAGATTCCTGTAATTGTAAATCTCCCCATTAAATGTGATGGAGAGATTTTTTGATTGCATTGGTTGAGCTCCTTTCCCAATATCTATAATTGATAACCGTTGATGACCAAGAAAACAGTGAGGGAATCTCATAACTCCTGTGCTATCCGGTCCTCTTTGCCTAATTGCCTTAAGCATTGAGTCAGTATCATATTTTTTTATATCAAGATTTACTCCTGAGATTGCGATAATTCCGCACATATATTTATTGTATACTAACTAATGCCCTAAAAAATATTTCCCAGGGTTTAAGATTACTCGTGTCAATCTGAAGGTCATGTCCAGTGATATCTACAACCGCATTTCCTCTCTGTAATCTCAAAGTAGTATCTTCTTGTTTTTCGGTTGAGACTCTTTGCAAAAGTCTTTCTTCCCGTGTTTTAGGATCAGTGACCAAGTGAATCCAAAAAATTTTATTAGCAAGTTCTTTTTTAAGTCTTTGTGCCATCTTTACTGTAGGACATACAAAACATGAAAATTCTCCTAAATGAGTATTCTCAACCCATTGCCTAGGACATCCATAATATGCTCCAGCAAAATAGGAAGACTCAAGTGTGTCTTGTAAATACAAACCTTTAGTAAAATTATTCTTAAATTGTTCTTCTGAAATAAAAACGGCATCAACGTTCTCAATTTCTCCACCTCTTTGTGCTCGTGTCATGTGAACAGGTAATGGTTCAACTAAAAAATGGACTAGTAGTCTTCTGCATAAAGTTGTTTTACCAGTGACCGAAGCTCCTGTTATTACTACTGCTTTAGAAAGTTTATTTGTTATCATATATTCTTAATAAGGAATTATACTTAATAATTCTTTCTCGTGCTGGTGCCCCAGCTTTTATATAATTGCTTCCAAGTCCAACAGCAACATGCGATATGATGTCACTATCAGTCTCACCACTCCTTTGAGAAATTATTGTTTTTATATTATTTTTTATACAGAAATGATATGCCTTAATTAAATCCGTAAAAGTCCCGACCTGGTTAATTTTGAGTATACATGCATTTATAGAATCCTTATACTTTTCAAGATATTTGATGTTTGTAACGATTAAATCGTCGCCAACGATTAATACTCTATCACCAATCTTAGTTTTTAGTTCTTTCCAAGCCCCTATATCTTCTTCGTGAAATGGATCTTCCAAATATGTTATTTCAGGGAATTTTTTGAGTAATGATTCGAGGTATACGACAAATTCTTGAGATGAATACCCCTTACCTTTTATTAAGTATTCAAAACTAGAATTATCTTCCCCGATTCTCCTTGAAAGATTGTTTGCCGCTATATCTATAGCAATGTCACATTTATTAGTATTTCTAACATTTATAGCTTTTTTAATTAACAAAATCGCATATTCTACATCTGAAATATTTGGTGCAAATCCTCCCTCTCTTCCAACCAAGGTATGCTCTATCCCCAAATCATTTTCCAGGATTCTTCTTAAATCTAGGTATACTTCTGATGCAATTCTAATGTTTTCATTTATAGATGAAGCTTTTGGAATTATCATAAATTCACAAAATTCCAACCTACTACCCGCATGCATTCCTCCATTTAAAATATTGAATATCCCATAAGGAAACGAGATGTTTGTTTTATTCGATGAGGCAATATATTCGTAGAGCTTATCATCTGTAAAACCATTACTGCTTGAGGAATATTTAAGAAAGGCAAGGGACAGAGACGTGGTGAGTTGCGAAATAAGTTTTGACGAAATCAATACATCAAATTCTGCCTGGGATAAGTTGAGTATTTCTTTAGTGTTTAAAAAAGAAATATCATTTCCCTTATCTATAGCAAGAAGGCTCGCTTCATTTTGACCTAATGTTAACCCTTGTGGAGCACTTTCATATATTTTATTTTGACCATTTTCAATAACTGCTTCCTGAGTAAATTCACCGGTAGACATTAATACATTTCGTGTGTAAATTTTATGATTAATATTCTGCATATTTTATTTGATCTCTTCCCATGTAACAACATCGCCAATTTTGAAACCCATATCTTCAAAGCCTTTTTTGTATCGAACGGTGCCTAATTCTGGCATACCATGCAATGAACTTCCTTTATAGAGTATCCACTCTTTATCATCGTTACTCATCATTCTATTTGAAAACTTCGCGTCTAATTTATAGATACCATTTACAGATATTTTAAACCTAGTCCCTTCTGCATACTTTGGAGTATTACCCATTATTTTCATTAATCCAAAATTATCTATGTGAACGATAGTACCATCCGTAATATTTAGATTTGTGATATTATTAGTATCAAATTTCTTACCAAATTCATTAAAAGGTACTCCGGTTAAAAGTTTCGCTACATTTGGAGCGTGTACATACTTTCCTCCAAATGAAATAAATCCTGGATCATGCACCTCATACAGTTCTTCTATTCCAAAATCATTCAAAAACCATGTTAGTGCACCAGTATTTGCTCCAAAAAACAAAATTCCATTTTTTGTCTTACCATAGATACGAGCTGAACGATGTTTTTGAGGATTAATAACAACTGAAAATACAGTTCCTGGGGGACAATGCTCCCCCATAAGTCTTATTAAAAATGATGCATTAATAATTGAAAATTCACTAATAGGAACAACTTCGATATTCACATTAGTCATCCCAAGTTTTTGGCATTCAAGTAGGATTATAAATTTCATCTCACTAGAAGCCACATCAATGCAGTCAGTAATGAGAACTACTTTTTTTGTTGCTTCTTTCATGATAATTTGTATTTCCTAATATAGCATATACTTTAACTTTAGTATATAGCGTTGTAATTACTACTTCTAGAACCTCATCTGAGGCGAGGATTCTGTGGATACAAAATAGCCTTGGATTACTCTCATAATCCAAGGCTATTACTTAACCTCACCAGAGTTAAGTATGTCTTGCTCCCTCTTCACTCTTACAACATTATAACCACCAATCTTGGACCCTCTCCAGTTGCCAAGACCAATCCTTCTGTCCTCACCATTTATACTTAGCACAACACACGCTGGGTATTCGAAATCATCTATACACAGGGACCCCGGTGCCATAAATGACCCAGAAAGATGTCTGCCATTCTGTGAGGTGAGAAGGGCTAGAAGATGATAAATGGTTGCTGGTTGCCAATCGTCTTTTCTGGTGGCCCGTACAATCTCCTCGAACTTCTCTTTTTTTCGAAGCTTCTGTACCTCAACTTTCCATTTTCCCAAGAATGAATCTCGGAAAGGATAGAATATATCAGTAACCCGTGGTTGAACCCAAGACATTTCTAAGGCTTCCACCATCTCTTTCAGGGTTTTCCCCGACACATCTATAACACACTGAAGAATAGTCTCCATGTTATTTACTCCCTCTAAGGTTGTTGGTTGGTTTTCTACACTCATACTGGAATTTTAGTCCAATATGCCTAAAAAGTCAAAGAACTTCACTACTTAATAGTCTAGCATACTTGAGTAAATAAGTCAAGGTAAAGTGGAGTAGATTCAACATTAAAATAATGTAAAAAATTACTTGCCCATTTTTTCTATTTCAGCTAATGCTAAAACTCTATTCACAAACTCGGTTTTACCACCAACATAAGAGCCCTTTCCAGTAGGGTCAGTCTGTAATAATCCTTCCTTTAATTTCTGATATTCATCTCGATAATTTGAATGCTTTCTTAAATAATCTCTAAATAAAATCTGCCTTTCCCAGAAACCTCCATTGTCCTTGTAAGCAATAGAAAGATGGAATTCGGTCGGATTACCTTTTCTAAATAAGTGCCTTTCTCCACTAGAATTTAGCTTGTCGTAAGAATATACAAATTCCTCAAGCAGTTTAATAAAGGAATCTCCATCTTCTCTCTTTTCTATTAGAACAGCAATATCAATAATAGGTTTTGAAGATAATCCTGGAATAGAAGTGCTACCGATATGTTCAATAGCTATAACCTTATCGCCAAATATTTTCTGTAATTTATCTTTTTCTACCTCAAATTTATCGCTCCAAGAGGGCTGATATGGTACAAGTATTGTGTGTGAGTCTTTCATTGTAATTAATTTTAATTCCCAAAAGTCATGAAATTTGAGCTTTCATATTTTCTGACAGAGCGTTTGAATAAAAAGATGGAAAGAAAAAATAAAAAGAACGCCATGACTATCATTAATATTATTTTCATAACAGAAATATCTTTCAGGGCTTCTAGAGGAATAGTTCCAATCAAAAGAGACGGGATGAGAAAAGTAAAAATAAATCTCATCACCCCCTGGAATGCTCCGCCGTGGAAAAGAGCGGGGGTAAGGAATATTTCAAACATTCCTTCATGAACAGAACTGGCATCGGTAAACAAAAAACTAACTGATGCTATCAAAATAGTCATTGATAGGAAAACTAGTGAGGCTAAAAATAATAAGACCACAGCAATCAGAATTTGGTATAAAGAGATGTGGATTAGAAAGCAATAAACAAAAATACAAACAACACCAAAAGTTATATCCCCAATAGCTGATGCTCCAAAGGAGGAGGTGGCTATCCTTAAAATTAAGTTTTTTGGAGATAACATAAATCGATCAAATGATCCGGTGGCCACATAGTTTGGTATTTTTCGTAAACCATTTGCCCCAGAAAGGACGACACCGTAGCTTATTGCTGTAAAACCTTGTAAGCCGATAATATCTATGGCCGTCCATCCGCCAATAACACCAACTGATTTCACAAAGAAAACCCAGAGAAAAATAAAGGCCGTATTGTTAATCGCCATCCCAATAATATTCATCAAAAAACTGGTCCGCAGTTCAGCACTGCTTTGAATATTTTTTTTGATTGAATATATAGCAAATTTTATTTCTTTAAACATAATTTTATCCGCCATTTACTGATAGTTTATTCTTGGCTTTAGAATATAGAAAATATAAAGTTATTCCTGACACTATTATCCAAAATAACTGGATTCCAATCAAAAGAAACCAATCAGATTTCCACGACTCATTGACGGTATGTGTTATAAACTGTGAAGCTCCAAAAGGGCTATACAGAGCAATTTTATACAGAAATGCAGGAAATAGAGCAATCGGTAGATATGAGCCACCTAGTATCATTACAGCTTTATCTACAATCCAAAAAACTGGGTCTATATCTTCAATCCAGAAGGATAAGACACCTACTAAGGTATAGACTAGTAAAGTCAAGATTGAGGCCCCAAGAAAGACAAGAAATAAAGTTGGTAAAAATATACCAATAGTCATGGTCTGAGGAATACCGATAATAAAAAATAAGCCGATACTGCCCAAAATAGCCACCAGTAAAAAGGAATAAATACCAGAACCGATTTGCCACCAGGTTTTATATGATAAATAGGCTATCGGCTTATTCAAAAATACTTCAATATTTCCAGATTGAACATCTCTCATAATTGATCGAGAGATATCTCTAAGCCTAAGGGTTGAAAAGGCGAAGTAAAAAAACATGCTCCAAGCTACAATATTATAGGTAACACCATTCACTAGCCCACCGTTTAGCTTAAATACGTAATAATAAAGTATGAGCAAAATACCACATCTAGCAATCAAAGAAACCGTGTCTACAAAAAGCCTGCCCGGATAGTGCATCCGATCTTTAACCAGAATTCTTATTACTTTGTTTGCAAATCTAATCTCCTTCATAGATATGTCTAATTACGGTTTCAAGATCAGCATCATAGACATCAATATCTTCCAACTCAAAAATATCTAGTAATTTTTTTCAAGGACTCCTTTACGCTTATTTTATTTACATTAATAGCTACCGTGATTTTATTTGAATCTTTCGTTAGATATCTAATCCCATCAAACAAATCTGGAAAATTAACAAAACTTTTTAAAGGTATGGGATCGACATATTTCTCAAAAACAAACGCTTTGGCTAAATCTGCGGTGGGTAAATCTTTAATAATTACTCCATGATTAATCACAATCGTTCGGTCACATAAGAATTCAACGTCACCAACATCATGAGAAGTTAGAAAAATAGTCGTTTCTTCAGTTTTGTTTATTTTCAAAAGTAATTCACGAAGTATCTTCTTGGCCACTACATCCAAGCCAATAGTGGGTTCATCTAGAAGAATGATTTTAGGTTTATGAATAAGTGATACGGCCACTTCCGCACGCATCCTTTGCCCCAATGATAATTTACGGACCGGTTGATCTATAAAAGAACCTAGATCAAAAAGTTCAATGAGTTCCTTAATACGATTTTTAATTTGTTCATCGGTGAGATCATACATCACACCAAAAAATTCTAGCGAATCTGTAAGTGGAAGGTTTGGTAATAATTGAGACCGTTGGCCAAAAACGGTACCAATTTGATAGGCCAATTTTTTCCTATCCTTAACTGGGTCAAGACCTAAAACACTTACTTGACCTGAGGTAGGAAACAAAATACCCGTTAACATTTTAATAGTAGTGGACTTTCCAGCACCGTTAGGACCAATAAAAGCCACTCTTTCTCCGCTCTTAACAGAAAAAGAAATATTATCTACGGCTATAATATCTTTCCTTTCTGGGAAAAATAAGTTCTTTAGCCAACCAGAAGAAGCATCCTTCACCGGAAACGTGAACTTTTTGGAGAGATTATTGATAATTATAGAATCTGATTTCATAAAGCTATATTAGCACAAAACCAACTTATGCTAAATAGGCCTTATTTCAATCCCATAGATACCAAATTTAGGGATATTTTCCTTATATTCTTCAAAAACCGTGTTATATCTCTCAACCGCTCCATTAATATCCAAACCTGAAGACAAGGCGTTTCTAGTCCCTTCCGCTTCAAGCATTGATCTGACATCTGGATAGTGTCTTACGTCTAAGATTTCCACCTTCATCACCTCGTTTGTTGTCATATTGGTAAAGGTAAAAGTGTCTCCTGATTTTAAATCAGCATAAGGGGTCTTATCATAACTGGTCGGCACTCTGGTTTCTATTTTCTTAGTCCCGGCTTTGATTGCCTTGAACGGTCTATCTAATAAATTTAAATTGTAATTCATTTTATTTTATTTAATATTAACTTAACTGTTTCCTCTGGTACTTGATCTGTATTATCAATTATCTCTCCAAAAGTGGGTCTATGAATACCAACATCATAGTGATGCTGTATTCTTTTTCTCTCCCAATCGGTTAATTCTCTAGTACCACGATTTGTCAGGACATCCTCTAATTTTGGTGCTAGGGTAAAGACATGAGTTTCGATATCCATGTCTTTTAAACCGGCAACAAAATAATCGTAATTCTTTTGGGATAAAGGATAAGGGACTATCACGCTCAAACCTTTGTCTATAAAATTTCTGATCACAGTAAGAGCGTTCTCCAAATTTAAAGGGATTGCTTCGTCTATCGGCATCCATTCAATCATTTCATGAAATGTGTCTATCTCCACCAATGCAGTTTTTGGTAACTCTTTCACCAAGAGCTTGGCTATTGTGCTTTTGCCAGAATTTATTGAACCGTTTATAAATATAATCATGATTTTAAATCTTTTACTGCTTCTAAACCTTTTTTAATAAATTCTTTAAAATTATTACCTTGGACAACATGCTTATCGTAAAGTTTTTCTAAAGTTTCCGTAACTGATTGGCCAGCAATTTTAAGTTCACGATGTTTGGGATAATAACCATTATTATGAGTATCAAGTACATCGGTTATTCTCTTATCATTAAGTATGATGACAGCAACAATTTCACTTAAAATCCATTCTTTATGTGGAGATTCATAATTTTTTCTATTTATCTCCGGAAATTCTTCCTTGAGCTTTTTGAAAAACAAGAAATGCGATATTTCATGAGCAAAAACTTTATTTGGATTATTATGATCCGGTGGAACAGAAAACCACCAGACATCAAGATGTCTTGGACAGATAGGATTAATGGAAATGTAAGCGGTGATATCTTTTTCTGGATAATTTGTTTGAATTATCTCTGACAAGGTTCTTAAAGTTTGTTCTTCAACTTTTTGCCAGTCAGATTTTACTTTTAACAACCCCTCATCCATCTTTTGACCAAGCTCTTGCCTTATTTTTATAATTTCATTTTTAATAGCTCCATTCTTCTTTTTCTTTGGTTTTATCTTTTTGATTTCTAAAAATGGTGGATATTTTTTAGTAATCATATCACTCCAATCCCAATCCAAAAGGCCTGAAATCATTTCAGTCTCTAATTCTATTGGCATTTGCTTAAAAATTACCTCTGGCAATGTTTTTTGATCATGGTTATTATTTTTTTTATTATTCTATAAAAACCTTACTATATCTGATAAGATTGTACCATCGTTCAAATCTTTTTGAATTTTTGACGGTAATACTTTTCTCGTATCATTCTTTTTGATCCAACAGATTTCAACAATTTCGTGTTTGTGTGTGCCACCAAGATTTTCAACATCCAAATAATCAGCGGAATTAACAATTTCAAAAAAGAACTCTACAGATTGTGTCTGATCTGTATCTATAAAATTATTCACGTATAAAAGCCTGCCGATTTGTGGTTTAACCCCCAATTCTTCAGTAATCTCCCTTTTAATGGAATCCTGCACTTTTTCACCCCATTCAAGATGACCACCAGGTAAAGCATAAAAATCTGTGTTCACAGAATGCTTAACTACCAAAAGATTACCGTCATGGATAATAATTCCTCTGGAACGTACCACGATTTTTTTATTTAATTCATTATTCATTTTATTTTTTCCATAATTTCCTCCCAACTTCCCACCCCTATAACATTCGGTAAAAATTGTTTGAATTCTTCTACTTCTTGGGGATCGGGTTGAAACAAGAAAAGATGCGGGATTTTACCAACCATATTGGCTTAAGACTTCCAGTCTGTCGTCCACAAAGTAGGTTATGTTATTTTCGCGACAAATTCTTTCTTTCTCGTGACGTTCTCGGCAGAAAAAGACATTCTTCGGTTTTATACCAGTCTTATTATAAAAATCATTATCAACAAGCCAAGTCAAAATTCTTTTTTCGTGTTCCTCCTTAGCTCGGGAGACCAGAAAAATATTATCTCTGAATTTTCCACTGTTTAATTTCTTTAGATATTCAAATACGCCCTTCGAAGCGGGAATGGTGGAATATTTGTCCCGCCAAAAAGACTCGTCTTTTATATCCTTAACTGGACGATGATCCGTTATAACATTGCCGATATCCACGCCTAAGGCTTCCTTTTTCATAAGGTTTAAGGATAGCATAAACTTTACCAACAAAAAACTCCCCGATTGGGAAGTTCTTTGTGGGAGTAGCAAATTACTTTGAGAGAAGATCGGATTTCGTCGCCGGTCTTATTTCTCGTTCATTTCCCAGCCCTCAGTTTGCAACTGTTATGCTCGGCTGAACTCTTGGTGTGTCCGTAAACCAGTTATCGCTTTTCACCGCTCCCTCTGTCCTTGCGGACAAATCCACCGCACAATGACGGATGACGAGTCTTAATTCACGATCCCTGTTTCTAAAATAAATTAGAAAACCCCAACTCTCACTACTCCGAGAATACTATAGCAAAGTTTTTAAAAACTTCCAAAATATATTACTGCATTAAATCACTTTCAAAAAGTGATTTAAACTCTGCCCATCTTTCTTCTCTTAATAATTTGAAAAAGTTATTATAATCTTGCGGTGAAATCATCCAAAAATAATACTTTTGTTTCTTTTGTAATTTATTTAACATCCCAATATGCCTTTTAGTATATTCAACCTTTCCTTTATTTTCCTCTGATATATCAATTTCCGATTTTGTTTCAATTATCAAAATATTATTTCCTATCTTAATAAAGAAATCTGGGTTAAATTCACCTATTTTTGGATGTTCACCTTTTCGCCATGAATAACTGATCGTATAGAATCCAGTATCACGGGATTTTATCCATGCATCAATTTTTTTATAGTTTTCTTCTTTGATTAAGTGTTTTACAAATTCTCTTTCTGGTTTATGACTAACCAACACTAGATTTAGAGGAGTCCTAAATTTATAATTGTTATCAATTTTTATTTTACAAGTCGTACTTAACCCACCAACTCCTTCATCAAAAGCATCTTCAACTTCTTTTATCATTTTCTTTTCATTGTCCTCACTCAATGTCAAAGAATTATCATCATAATAAATAGCCCCTTCTTTACTCAATGCGGATAGTGAAATACTGTTCTTTTCAATTTCATCTGTTCGTTTTTCATTAAGATTGTCCGGTCTTGTATCAAATCTTATAACTTTGAATTTTGATGATGGTCGTCTGATAACACCAAATCCTTGCAGGGTCTTTTGTAAATTACTCTCGCTAATCAAATCTCTTTTCTCGTTAATGTTTTCTAAGGAATTCCTAATTATCTTCTCAATCTTTTCTTCTGAATACATTTTTAAATAATCAACGTCATCTGCTTCGCTCCAAAAACTTATCTTATTTTTTATTTCATTAACGGCATAATCAACTTTATACATCTTCATATGTGTACTGACGGAAATCTTTTTTTCGACAGATGGTTCTCGCACACCAACAAATGTGATTGTGCTTTCGTCTGATTTTGGCTGGTCATCATATCTAAATAACTCAGCTTTAAATTCATATTCTCCTTTCTTTTCATAGTTTTTTTCACTTGGCAGTGGATCATAATCAATGTTATGTATTGAAAAATTATAATCCTTATCTTTTTTGATAATATAACTATAAATTCGTTTTTCTCTTTCCAAAACCTCATCAACTAATTTTTTTATTTCTGGATACCATTTAGCATGATTAAAAATTCTAACTGATGGCTGTTGTCCCGCATATTCTAGAGGAATTCTTAGCCCACGACCAAGTACTTGTGATATTAGAAGTTTTGAATCGAATGCTCTTTTCTCATGTGGAACAATTTGAAAAACATTTTTTACATCCCATCCTTCAGTAAGCATTGAAACAGAAAAAATATACTCTACTTTATTACTCTTTGAATCCACTTTTTTCAAAATGGCTCTATTTTTTTCATGTTCTTTGGCAGAAGTAATAATCAATGTTTTTGCTTCGGCTTGCTCCATACTTACTTTCTCCTGCTCTTTCAAAAACTTTTGAAATTTTGTGATTAAACTCTTACATTCAATAATATTTTTTGTTATTAAAATTGTTAGAGGTTTTACTTTACTATATTTTTTCCTGTTGTCTTGATGTATCTGATATACCTCTTGGAATCTAACATTTTCTGGTGATTTTTTTGTTTCATCCTCATCTACAACATAAAAAATATCTTTTACATATTTCTCATCAATAGCAGTTTTCAATGAATATCTATATATAACATTTGGGAAGTAATCATCTTTTATATAACAAGTACCAGAAAGCCCGATAAGATATTTGAAACCAAATTTTTTATCCGCCAAAAATTGCTCCCATTTTTTTAAATCCTTATCGCTTGGCGAATAAATATGATGTGCTTCATCACTCAAAACTAATGACCTGTCTCCCTGACCTAAAAAACTATCTCGTATAGCAGATTTGTTTTTTATATAAACTGCATGAATATTTTCTACGCAGATATCGCCTTTTTCAACAGTTCCCGTACCATTCACAATGCTAGGATTTTTATACTTTGAACTTTTTGGCAAAGAATCTTTTATATTTTTATTTGATGCCAAATCTTCAAACTTTTCGGTCAAGCCATCCTCAATAGTAAGAGATGGACAAAGTACCAAAACTCTATCAACAGCACCTTCACATAACATTATTTGAGCAATCCCATATATTATATAACTTTTACCAGTACCAGTGGCAAGATCAATTGAACAATTTAATTTATCAGCAAGAGGCAATGACCCATAGAAATCCTTTTCTGAACACTTTTTTTGTAAACTTTCATTTTTGTGATAATTTTCTTCCGCTAAATCTCTTATATTCTTATATCTACCACACAATAAAAATTTAATCGCTTCTCGGATAGCATCTTTTTGAAATTCACGACTTTCGCCACATAACGCTTCTAAAAATGGCTCGTATTTATTCAAATCTAAAACTTCCGTATCAATATTTTTATTGACTTTCAAAACCAAATCTTCATTTTTATATACTTCCTTGTTTTTCATATTATTTGAAATCTTTTAACTCTTTCACTTCTCGTTTTTCATTACCAAAAATATCCATATAAATAATCATCATCTTTTTATCTAACATCTTTTTATCAAACGATATTTTATGAGCAACTTTTTTTAATTCCTCGGCAAAAAATGTTTTGTCTAAATCAAATACTTCGCTATCATAATTAAAATCAACCATCACCATTGAAAGTGTTTCAAAGTTAGCATATTTTTTAGGATTTTTTGAGCGAATTTTGCTTTTAAAACTCGCCATCTTTATAGTAAGATTTTTCTTATCAATCTTGTACTGACATTCAACTTCCGGCGGTTGAATAAAATCAAATCCGACAGCTTCAACAGTATTATTGACATCTTTTTCATCTACGGGCTGTTTTATGTTTTCAAAATCTCGATTATGTAATTCATTGATTATAGAATATGGAATACGCAAAATATAATAGCGATTTTTCCCTTTCTCTACATAATCCTCCAAAAAGTCCACATTACCTGCTGGAGCAATTATAAAAAACTTATCTGATATTTTTCCGCCAATATATTTATGCAAGTCATCAATATATCCATAATCTAAAACGGCAGTTTTATGTTTTTCATGATTGAATACGATTGTATTATCGTTACCACGATAACCATCAATCTCTATACCCGCTACTTTATGTTTCTCATCCTTTACTTCAAAAAGATTAAGCGCAAAATCACGGTATTTTTCCCACGGCAATTCTTTTATCTTTTTATAATCATAAAGTCCAGCATTATATAAAGTAAAAGGTTTATAATTTTTTTCATAATTATTTTCTTTCTTTTCCAAATCTTTTGACAAACCAATGTTAATTATTCTTTTTTGAATTGTGTAAATTGACAACTTTCCACAGTCACAGCCAATCCATCTGCGACCAAGTTTTTCTGCAACAGACAGGGTTGTACCCGATCCAGCAAAAAAGTCCATCACGATATCACCCTCATTTGAAGATGCTTTAATAATGCGTTTAAATAATCCTTCTGGTTTCTGTGTCGGATAATCTAAATATTCAGATGATCCACTTATTAAAGGTTTGGTGTAGTCACAATCCCAAACATCCCTAACATACACTTCAGAGTAATATGTATCAAATAATTTATTCTTTAGATTATTTGGCAAGCTTGTTTTATTTTTTATAGATTCCTCGATTTTCAAAATATCTTTTTCAGTTAGATCAGATATCTTGCTTGGTTGAAGCTTAGTATCTATAAAAGGAGCGTTGTATATATTCTTCTCTTTTTCTGGATTAAAGATATTATTTTCTGACTTTTTATAATAAAAAATTGAATCGTGTTTTCTAGCCCAAGATTTTTTTCCGACACCCTGTATTCTATAACCCCAAATAATTTCATTTAGAAAATTATTTTCTCCAAATACTTCATCCATTAAAACTTTTACATAATGACCTTTCTTTTGATCAAGATGAACATACAAACTGCCATCATCAGCCAAAATTTCTTGTGCCAAAATCAATCTCTCTCGTAAAAATTCTAAAAATTCAGCACCAATAACTTTATCTTGATAAACTTTCTCGCCGTCTTTCATAAAATCCTGCTTAGTTGCAAACGGCGGATCAATGTATATAAGTTTTATTTTGTCCTTTGTGTCTAAAAGATTCTTACCTTTTTGGTCGTTATATATTTCTTTGAGAATTTGTAGATTATCACCAAAAATCAGTTTATTTGTCCAACCATTTTCATTTTTGCCAAAAGTTTTAACTTCTTGCAAAGGCACAGCCATTGTCTCGGCGATAATATCCTCTTTTCTATCTTTGCCAGCATAAACAAGCTCGTACTCCTTTTTCTGATTTGGAAAAAGTAAATCTTTGTAGCCATCAGGTAAATCCTCGCCTTTTTCGACAAGGCGCAAAATCTTTTCTTTTTGTTGTTTAGATAAATTTGGCATAAGAGTGCGACTTATGACTGGGGGTGTTTTATATAATGGAAAAAGGACACCCCCAGACGGTGCACTCATTCACGAATAGCCGAAGCCACCGATCCTGTCCGCTGAGGATGCCCTTTCACAGCAGGATCAGTGGCAAAAAGGCTATAAGCCTTATTTAAACTATTCTAAATGAGTGCATAATAACTATAACAGAAAAATGATTTTTAATGAAGCCTTTTGGGGATTATTAGGGGTAAAAGTTATCAACAACCCCGCCCCTAGACTAACTTGGTGGTTTGCGTCATTCCTTAGGTATGAATACAGCACAAATGCCAAGTGGAACCGTGGTAAAGGAAGTAACCATTACAAAAGTAAAATACTGCCTTTACGCGAGAAAAAGCACCGAGTCTGAAGAACGGCAGATCCTGTCAATCGATTCACAGGTAAAGGAGATGCTTCAGATAGCTGAACGTGAAGGATTAGAGATTGTGGATATCAGGAGAGAATCACACTCGGCAAAGGATTCGGGACAAAGACCAGTATTTCAGGAAATAATCAGGGATATCAGAAGTGGTAGATATACCGGCATAATGACCTGGGCACCAGATCGATTATCAAGAAACGCTGGAGATCTTGGAAGTCTGGTGGATTTAATTGATCAAAAACTTCTCTTGGAGATTAAGACTTACGGACAAGTATTCAAGAACTCACCGAGTGATAAATTCCTCCTAATGATTCTGTGTAGCCAAGCTAAACTTGAGAATGACAACAAGAGCGTAAATGTAAAACGAGGGTTGAGAACCCGATGTGAAATGGGTCTATGGCCGGCGCCTGCCCCAACGGGATATTTAAATGAGAAAAGAATCGATCGCAAAGGACATGTGATGGTAGACCCCGAGCGTGGACCAATAATAAGACAGATGTTTGAAAAAGTGGCTTACGAAAAATGGAGCGGTAGAAAAATCTATCATTGGCTGAAATTTGATATGAATCTAAGAAGTGCCACCAGTAATAAACCGCTGACTTTGAGTAATATATACCGCTTGCTTCAGACATCATTTTTCTATGGGTCATTTGAATATCCAATGGGAAGTGGAAATTGGTATACCGGCAAACACGAACCTTTGATTACTAGAGAACTATTTGAAAAAGCCCGGGAACAGCTTGTTAGATCAGAGATAAAACATGAGAATAAACAGTTTGCTTTTTCTAGACGAATAACTTGTGATTTGTGTGGGTCAGGTATAATTGCTGATGAAAAATGGAAAAAACTGGCCAATGGTGGAATGGCTCATTACATATACTACGGATGTAATAGGTCAAAAGATATAAAGTGTAAATGTGGATATATGCGAGAGGAAGAAATAATAAAACAGCTGGTAGAAATAATTGATAAATTAGAGGTTGATCAGAATTTTATTAAAAGAAAGTTTGAACAGGAACGAGATCGGATGGCGATATTTCAAAAACAATTCTATGGGATCAAACAAACTAAAGTGGAAATAGAATATGATCCAAAACAATATACTAAGCATATACTAACCGAAGGGACGGTGGAAGAAAAAAGAGAGCTTCTATCTAACCTGCAAGGTAAGATGGTGATGAAAGATAAAAAGATAATACTTAATTAACCCAAACAAAAAATCATCCAGCAAAGGATGATTTTTTGTCTTGAATACTGCTCTCAGCAGGTATGCTATGACGGGATAGGTCGGTCAGCTTTCGCGAGGCTTTGAGAGCTTTAGGCTCTCCGGTCTAGCCTCGATACTACGCTGACTCGTGCTGGGGGGGAAGGAGTCGGACCTTCATACTGGGCTTCAAAGGCCCATGTCCTACCGTTAGACGACCCCCCAAAATTTTATACCTGTTTATCTTGCCCTAAAATTTTACTCAAAGCAAGCTCTAAAACCATTTCCGGAAGATAGGCGTGAGAAACCAAATCATAATATGAGAGCAAGACGAGCAGAGTATCAGAATTGATTTTTGACGGTTTTTGTAGAGCTAGTGATTTGATAAAAGAAAAATCAGTGTCCGTCATTTCCTCTTTCATTTTTTCTTCACTGGTGGGCAAGTTACGAAGAAGCAAGACCGAGCGAAGCTTGTGAAGAATTAATTTAAAATACAAAAGCAAATCAATATTGGCTTCGCTGGCGGAAGAAATGGCTGTTAGACCAAGTTCCAAATTATTTTCCGCAATCGCTCGAATAAAATCATTAACGAGCTCCCCTTGCGGTGCCCCGGTAACTACCACCACCTCAGCCAAAGATATTTTTTTACCTGCCCCGAGTTTAGTCAAGGGGTCAACAGTTCCCATTACTTTTTGCAAAATACTCTGAGCATCACGAAAGGAACCATCACCCAATAAAGCAATCAAATCCGCGGATGCCGGCTCTAAAATAAAACCTTCTTTTTTAGCAATGGCCACTACCACTTCTTTGAGCACTTTTTGTGTCGGCTTTTTAAAAGAAAAAGTTTGGCAACGAGAAATCACTGTTTCGGGAATTTTTTCAAATTCCGTGGTGGCTAAAATAAAAATGACATGGGCCGGTGGTTCTTCCAAAGTTTTGAGCAAAGCATTCCATGCACCTTTAGAAAGCATATGTGCTTCATCTAAAATATAAACTTTATATTTAGAATCAAAAGGCAAAGTGTTCACCGATTCATTCAAAGACCGAATATTATCCACCCCTGTATTGGAAGCGGCATCAATTTCCGAAATATCATTCATACTGGTGCCAAGTTCTTTAGCTAAAATCCTAGCAATACTAGTTTTTCCTGTTCCCCGACTGCCGGAAAAAATATAAGCATGAGCAATTCGGTCCAGTTTGATGGAAGATTCCAAAACTTTGACAATATGATCTTGCCCTAAAACTTCACTAAATTTCTGTGGACGATATTTACGATATAAAGCGGTGTCAGACATAAAGAGAGTATAACATTGGAAGAAAATTTATACAAAAAAAGAGAGGACCCGCGATTGCGTGCGTCCTCCCCCATATGATGCCCCTTTTCCATAAAAAAAGTCAATCTTTAAGGGTTTTTTGCCAAGAGGACAAAATTGAAATACTTTCGGCTGGTGTTTCCGTCAACATTAGTTTTTCCCTTAATTCCTTGGCTCCCTCAAAGCCATTTATATAAGCCTTGAAATGTTTTTTCATTACCGCATAGTTTTTGTCCCCCGTTTTTAAAAGTTTTTTATCAAATATTTTTATATGTTCAACTAAAGCTTTTATTTTTTTATTTTTGGAGGACAAGGACTCACCTTCCAAAGCTAAGGAGAGACCTTGCCCGCTATCAAAAAATACCCACGGATTACCAAATACTCCCCGCCCAATCATCACCCCATCACAACCTGTTTCTTCACACTTTCTCATCGCCTCATAAGTATTTGTGATATCTCCATTGCCAATAACTAAAATTTTTTTACCAGATTTTTTAACTAGCTCCACCACCTTTTTTATAAAATCCCAATTCGCCGGCACTTTGGACATTTCTTTTTTGGTCCGAGCATGAATAGTCAAGGCTGATATATCTTCCTGTAATAATTCCGAGATCCACGGATCAATTTCCTCTTTATTAAAACCCACCCGTGTTTTTATTGATATCGGCAAGCCATTTGCTCCAGCAATCGCCGACCGAATTATTTCTCGTGCCAATTTAGAATTTTTAATCAAAGCTGAACCGGCACCCTGTTTGATTATGGATTTATCCGGACAACCCATATTTATATCAATACCGTCAAAGCCTGCCCGACCTCTAGACGGGCCAAGTTTAGAAATGATTTGGCAAGCCTTCTTTATATTTTCTGGCTTGGCCCCAAAAATTTGTGCCACAATCGGTTTTTCCACTTTAGAAAATTTTAAAATATGCATCAACTTTCTCCGCCCACTCACATGACACAAACCATCGGCCGAAACAAATTCCGTCCAAAATACTACTTTATTTTTATTCTCTGCCGTCTTACTATACGTAGCAAGCATCGTCCTAAAAGCCACATCCGTGACATCGGACATTGGCGCCAAGCAGAAAAAAGGCCGGTCTAATTTTTGCCAAAAATTCTTCCTCATTTTATTTTCTTCCCAATTACAATTTTATTATCAAAACGCAAATCAATATAATTTATATTATCCGCTTCTTTTATTAAATCCAAATTTTTTGTCTCAATGGCGGAAAATAAATTAGCAAAAGAAGAATCAAAACTATTTTTATCATTGAAAATAATTGTCGGCCCCATTTCCAAAACAAATTTATAATCAAAACCATCAAAAGAAACAGCAATTACTTTCAAATTATTTTGATCCAAATTATCAATTAAAGTGAAAATTTGTATATAAGTTTTTGTTGGTAAAAAGTACTGTCCCAGAGGATCTGTGGAAGTAGAAATATTTCCATAGTTTTTAATAAACATACTGCCAGAAAAAGTCGGCGCCTGACTATAAATATAACCCTCTTTATCCACAAAAAGACATTCCCTTTCAACCACATTGATATCATTTCTACACCAGACAGAATGTGGCCTTCGTTCAGAAATAATAATAGAAATTTTCTGCCAACCAGTCCAAGATATATTTACATCCTTCACTGTTTTAAATTCTTTCAAAATACTCTCCTTAATCTGAAATCGTGGAAAAATAATAAAATTATTCTTAGCAAATAAATAACCATAACGGCCGGTCATATCCCGATTAGCAATAGCTAAAATAGCATCACTAGAAATAGTTGTATTACCAGAAACAATAATGGTCTGAATTTTTACTTTTTCATTACCAGAAAAAATAGCCAAACCAAAGATTACCACCAGAAGAAAAAAAATAATAATAACTAGCCGAACAAAAAACAACCGGCGTCTCTTCGTACGCAATTGCGAAGGACCAAGGTTTGGATTTCTTATTGCTGACATATCACACTTTTGCCCATATATTTTTGCAACACTTCCGGTACTTTAATAGACCCATCCGCCTGTTGATAGTTTTCCATAATCGCAATCAAAGTTCGGCCAATAGCCAATGCAGTGGCATCATTCATATGGACAAAGTCTGGCTTTTCATCTTTCTTTTTAAAGCGAGTATTTAATCGCCTTGATTGATAAGAGGTCATTAAATCAGAAGTTTGAGTTTCGCGATATTTATTTTGCCCCGGCATCCAAGTTTCAATATCAAACTGACGATGATCCGGTCCCCCCATATCACCGGTACAAATAAGCATCACTTGATAAGGTAAACCGAGTGAGCACATTAAATATTCTTGAATGGCCACAAAAAATTCTTGTTCTTGATAGGAATTTTCCGGCAGACAAAAACCTTCCATTTCTAATTTATCAAATTGATGCATTCGAAGTATCCCCCTAGTATCCTTGCCCGCCGCACCCGCTTCTCGTCTAAAAGCAGTGGAATACCCAGCATAACGAATCGGCAATTTTTCCACCGGTATCACTTCGTCCATATGAATGGGACCGAGAGTATGTTCCGCACTACCTACTAAATACAAATCGTCTGCTTCCGTATGATACCTTTCTTCTCTCGGCTCTAATCTGGCCATTCTATTCATCACCGCCGGTTTAATGAAAACAGGTGGAATTACCGGAATAAATGGTTTAGTAGAAATGTTTAAACCAGCATCATTTTTAATTTTTTCTAAAGTGTCTTCATTGGTTAAAACTCCCAAAGCAAAATTAAGCAAAGCAAACTGCATCAAGGCCAAGTCACCTTTAAGATATGCAAATCTCGGACCAGAAATATTACCGGCACGCTCGGTATCAATCAAATCAAGCTCCACTCCCAGTTCCCAATGTTCCTTTGGTTTAAAATTAAAGACCGGCTTCTCCCCCACTTGTCTAACCACTTTATTACCAGATTCATCAGCACCAATCGGCGTATCAGCCGAAGGAATATTTGGCAATAAAATCATCAGTGACATAAATTTCTTTTCTATGCCAGCCAATACCTCTTCAACCAATGCTACCTCCTTTTTTAAAGAAGTGCCTTCTTCCACTGCCCGATTTTGGGCGGCCATATTCCTTTTTTGATTAAGTTCATCTAATTCTTTATTTAATCTTTTCTTTTCTTCATAAACAGCCAAAAGTTCACCCAAATCTACTGGCTTGGATTTCTTATTTTTGATAGCCATTTCCACAAGATCTTTATTCTCCCTAATAAATTTTATGTCTAACATAGTTTTAAAAATTTAATACCTTTTTATGTTATTTATACTAGCATTTTTCCAAAAAGTTATCCACACAACAAAAAACTTTCAGAACATACTCGGAGTGATTAGCCCGCCTGCCGACTTTATTGGCTGGGCAGGGTCTACCGTTAAACGAAGAGTATATTGTGAAAGTTTTTTGTGCTAAAATGACGAATAATGAAATTTATTCATTTAATGGATCAAGACTTCCCTATCCGCGAATTGAAGAAAAAGGATTTTCCATCTCAACTGCTAGAGATTCCCGAACCACCGGAAAAACTTTTCATCCGTGGTGACTTACCCGGACCCGATACCAAACTCCTCTGTGTAGTAGGCAGTCGCCGTTATACAAATTATGGCAAAGAAGTCTGTGAAAAATTAATTAGTGGACTTCGTGGTTATGATGTGGCCATTGTTTCCGGTTTAGCTATTGGCATTGACGGCATTGCTCACGAGGCCGCCATAAATACAGGGCTAAAAACTATTGCCATCCCCGGCTCCGGCTTGGGCGTTTCATCTATCCATCCCATGGCCCACCTTGGCCTTGCTAAAAAAATATTGGATACTGGCGGATGTTTACTTTCCGAATATGAAGAAAGTTTTAAAGCCACTCAATACAGCTTTCCGCAAAGAAATAGAATTATGGCCGGATTATCCTGTGCCGTTTTGATTATTGAAGCAGAAATCAAATCCGGCACTTTGATCACTTCTCGCCTCGCCACGGAATACAATAAAGATGTGCTGACCGTTCCGGGAAATATTTTTTCCAAAACTTCCGAAGGTCCACATTTATTAATCCGTCTTGGTGCCACTCCTATTACCAAAACAGAAGAATTATTGGAAGCTTTGGGTTTTAAGAATAAAGATTCCGAACCGAGAAATTTGGAATTAGAATACGCCGAGTGTTCACCAGAAGAAAAGAAGGTTATAAACCTTCTCCGAGCACCAATGGAAAAAGATACTCTCCTCCGCTCTCTTAATATACCCACTGGTCAAGCCAATGCCGTTCTATCTGTAATGGAACTCAAGGGACTGATTAAAGAAACTCTCGGTGAAATTCACTTAACTTAAAATTCCTCTTTTTTACTAAATTTAACTTTTATTTGTTTTTATGCCATACTAGGAAATATATGAAACTTTTAATTGTGGAATCACCATCAAAAGCCAAAACTATTTCCAAATATTTGGATGGCAAATATGAAGTGCGCGCCAGTGTGGGACATATTCGGGACTTGCCCAAGAGTAATAAAAAAGCTATCGACATTGAAGGTGGCTTTATTCCTCATTATGAAATTTCGCCCGGTAAAGAAAAAGTGGTCGCCGAAATAAAAACTTTAGTCAAAAAAGCTGATGAAATTCTTTTGGCCACTGACCCCGACCGCGAGGGTGAGGCCATTGCTTGGCATATCAAAGAAGCGGTAGGTCTGAAAAATCCCAAACGAGTAGTCTTTTACGAAATCACCAGAGAAGCTGTTCAAGAAGCCATAAAGCATCCACGAGAGATTGATGATAATTTAAAACAAGCCCAAGAAGCTCGCCGAGTACTTGACCGCTTGGTGGGTTATGATTTGTCCGGCTTGATTTGGAAAAAAGTGCGTTATGGTTTATCTGCTGGTCGAGTTCAGTCCCCGGCTCTTCGTATTATTATGGAAAGAGAAAGAGAAATCCGCGCTTTTAAGCCAGAAGATTTTTGGGTTATCACCGCCGAAACACAGACACAAAAAAAAGAAGATCTATTACTTACCTGCTCGGAAGAACCACGAGACAAAAACACGGTAGAAAAAATATTAGAAGCTGGCAAGAAAAATAAGTGGCTAGTAAAAGATGTGACTGAAACAGAGACCAAACGCTCGGCGCGCGCCCCTTTTACCACTTCTACTTTACAACAAACGGCAAGCTCCCGCTTGGGTTTTGCTCCTTCTCGCACTATGAGTATTGCTCAAAAACTTTATGAAGCCGGTCTTATTACTTACATGCGTACAGACAGCGTCAATTTAAGTCAAACTTCCCTTGCTCAAATTTATAACACCATTGAGAAAAAATACGGTAAGAATTTCTTGGGGCCACATACTTTTATTGCCAAAAGTAAAAATGCCCAAGAGGCACACGAAGCAGTCCGACCAACGGATATTTCTAATTTAAATGCTGGAATAAATGACGAACAAAAAAAGCTTTACCGCCTGATTTGGCAGAGGACCTTGGCGTCCCAAATGACTGATGCCAAAATAATGCGCACTAAAATTTCTGTGAAAGTAGGGAAAAAATTTTCTGAAAAATCCTCTCCACTTAACGGCAGACCTAATCGTTTCGAGGACATTCCAGAAAATTTTTTACTAGACAAAGGCATTCCCGAATTTTCCGCTAACGGCTCTCGTTTACTTTTCCCCGGTTGGCTGTCGGCTGATCCAGAAGGTGTGGGTGACGATGTAATTTTACCTAAAGTAACTATTGGTGAAGAATTAAAATTGATAGATATAAATGCCCAAGGCAAACAAACCGAACCGCCCAGCCGTTATTCTGAAGCGGGCTTAATCAAGGAATTGGAAAAAAGGGATATTGGCCGACCATCCACTTATGCTTCTATTATCAAAACGATTGAAGACCGTGGTTATGTGGAAAAAATAAACAAAGCCCTCACCCCAACGGACACTGGTGATGTGGTCAGTTCCTTTTTGGAAAATAATTTTGCTAACTATATCAGTGACACTTTCACTGCCGAAATGGAAGATAAACTGGACTTAATCGCCGAGGGAAAAGCCGAATATTTAAAAACCTTAAAAGATTTTTATGGGCCGTTTTTAAAAGAGGTCAAAGCTAAAGATAAGATTGACAAAGTAAATAATTTTGGCGAAGCGGATGAAAAATACCCTTGCCCAATTTGTAGCGGACCAATGATTATAAAGCTAGGCAAAACTGGCAAGTTTTTAAGTTGTGCCAAATATCCAGACTGCACCGGTGCCCGAAAAATTACCGGCGAGGAAATGACTGGGCCAAAAGAAACGGGTGAAAAATGCCCGGAATGTAAAGATGGTAAACTAGTTTTGCGTGAAGGAAAATTTGGTCAATTTATTTCCTGTTCCAATTATCCAAAATGTAAATATATTAAAAAAGATGCCGAATTAGAAAAACAAAACAGCACCGGTGTGATTTGTCCCACTTGTAAAGATGGATTGATGACCGAGAAACGCGGACGATTTGGCGTTTTTTACAGCTGTTCTAATTATCCAAAATGTAAAAATGCCATTAAAGCCAAGCCCACCGGTAATCTCTGTAAACTTTGTGGTGCCTTGATGATGGAAGGTACAAAAACTATCCCTGAACGTTGTTCCGTCAAAACTTGTCCTAATCACAGACCAGATAAAATAGAAAAAATATCCTAACTGGACAATATTAAAGTAAAGTCTATACTTAAAGTATGACCGTTAAGGATATTACAAACCTTATTGACTCCCCAACTCCGGCGGATATTTCTTTGATTGAGAAGGCTTATAATGTAGCAGAAAAATCTCATCTTGAACAAAAAAGACTTTCCGGTGAATCATATTTTGTTCATTTTTTTTCAACCGGAAAAATTCTTGCCGAATTAAAAATGGATTCGGCAACAATTGCCGCTGGACTCTTACACGGTTCGTTCAAGTATGCCACCATTAAAGAAGAAGATCTAAAAAAAGAATTTGGTGACGAAATATTATTTTTAGTAAATGGAGTAACCAGACTTGATAAACTAAAATATTATGGCGCCGAAAGACACATTGAAAGCTTGCGTAAATTATTTGTGGCTTCAGCTCAAGATATTCGAGTTTTAATTATCAAACTCGCCGATCGACTACACAATATGCGAACCTTACAATTTATGTCCCCAGAAAAACAGAAAAGGATCGCCCTTGAAACATTAGAGATTTTTGCCCCATTAGCTTATAGGCTTGGTATCAGGAAACTATCTAAAGAGCTTGAAGATTTATCCTTCCCTTATATTTATCCGGAAGAGTATAAAAAAGTCCAAGAATTAATAAAACTCAAAAGAGAAGAAACTTTGCCTCGTTTGGAAAAGTTTATGAAATCTATCAAAAAAGCTATGGCAGAAAACGGTTTGACTAATATTCAAACTGATTATCGACAAAAAGGTCTTTATAGTTTGAGTAAAAAAATAATTTCTAAAGATGGTGACATTGATAAAGTTTATGATATTTTAGCCTTGAGAATCTTTACTGAAAATATTGCCGACTGTTATAAAGTTCTAGGTATTATACATAGCAAATGGCGACCATTACCCGGCCGAATCAAGGATTATGTTGCCGTCCCCAAACTTAATGGCTATAAAAGCATCCATACCACCGTTTTTACTGGTGACGGAGCTATCGTAGAAATTCAAATTCGCACGCACGAGATGCACCATCAGGCTGAATATGGTATTGCTTCTCATCTTTCCTACAAAGATATAAAAAATAGTGAAAACAAAGAAATGAGCTGGTTCAGTCAATTTTTACCAAAGTCTTTAAACTTTTTTTTCAAATCAACCCCTACTGATAAAAACATTCCTATTTGGGTAAAGGACATGGCCTCATCGCAACAAATTTCTTCTAGTGAAGAAATGATGGAAGATCTAAAAACTGATTTCTTTTCTCAAAGAATATTTGTTTTTACACCAAAAGGTGATGTGGTGGACTTACCGATTGACTCTTCGGTGATTGACTTCGCTTATGCTATTCATTCAGATATTGGCAACCATATTTCTAGTGCGATGGTAAATAATAAAATTGCCCCTCTTCACTCCGGATTAAAAAATGGTGATCATATAGAAATCATCACCAAAAAGTCCGCCAAACCAAACAGAAAATGGTTAGATTACGCTAAGACAACTATTGCTAAAAAGTTTATTAAAAGTGCCCTAGATATAAAAACAGAATAATTATACCGTAAAATTATCCACCGAATATAGATCTTGCTCATCTTCCACTTTTTCTTCTACTGACCGGTCATCCAATAAGGGAGTATTCTGCAAGAGCGGTTCCGTTTCTAATTTAGCAGCATGTCGATTCAAAAGAGCATTAGCACCAAGTTCTTGTTTAGTATTTACCACTTGCAAAATTGACCGAAGATCATCATTGGAAAAGAAATCAATCATAATTTTGCCCCCAACATTAGCCCGCTCAATATGCACTCGTGCCCCAAAAGTCTGAGCCAACTTTTCTTCCAGTTCGGTTATTTCCGGATCCGGCATCCTTTCTACTTTTCTTACTCTTTCCACCGCAATTTTTCTGGCGGCTAATTCCGCTTCACGCACGGACATTTTTCGGTGCATCATTTCTTTAAACAACACTTCCTGTTCTTCCTTGCGATCTTCAAGCATCAAAAGTGGTCTAGTATGCCCTTCTGTAATCTTACCTTCTGAAACAGCATTTAACATTTGCTCCGGTAAAAGCAAAATACGCAAACTGTTGGACACATATTCCCGACTGCGCCCCATTTTTCTTCCTATTTCCCCGTGTTTAAAATGAAATTCATCCACCAATCGTTGAAAAGCTCGCGCCCGATCCACCGGATTCAAATCCTCTCTTTGTAAGTTTTCAATAATCGCCAACTCTAACTTTAACTGATCAGATTCTTCTTGATCCCGAATCAAAACCGGCACCTGAACAAGTCCAGCAATTTTAGATGCCCGCAGTCGTCGCTCACCAGAAATAAGTTCATATTCGGTTGTTAATCCACCATCTTCTTTCACCACTTCTTTTCTGGTAACCACCATTGGCTGTAAAATACCATATTGACGAATAGAATCCGCCAAATCTTTTAACTTGGATTCTTCAAATTCTTTTCGTGGTTGAAAAGGATTGGGATGAACTTTACCGATCTCCACCCAAAATATAGAATCACTAAAAAATTGACTGCTCATCCCCTAATTCTAACATACTTTATTTTTTGTTCAAAATAGGATAGAATCAGAAATAGGCCGGAGTGGCGTAATCGTAGCCGCGCACGACTCAAAATCGTGTCTCGTAAGAGGTGAGGGTTCAATTCCCTCCTCCGGCACAAAATGGCAAATAAAAAAGTTAAAACAAAAGCGTTAAGTTGGACGCCTAATTTAGCGTATATTGTTGGTTTACTAACAACTGATGGTTGCTTGTCAAACGATGGCCGACACATAATAATGAGATCATTAGAAATTGAGCAATTAAAAACTTTCAAAAAATGTCTAAAAATAAAAAATATAATTGGCAAAAACAATAATAAAGGCATAATCTCTTACCGAGTCCAATTTGGAGATGTCGTCTTTTACAAATGGATACTAAGTATTGGCTTGATGCCAAATAAGAGCAAAATCTTGGAAAAAATTAAAATTCCTGATGAATTTTTTATAGATTTTTTAAGAGGACATTTAGACGGTGACGGTTCTATCACTACTTACTTTGATAAATATAATACTTATAAAAACAAAAAATATATTTATCGAAGACTATTTGTCAGGTTTATTTCGGCAAGTAAAAAACATATGGCTTGGCTACACAAAAAAATCCGGCTAAATACTGGGATTTTAGGAAAGGAGCATGTCTATGAAAGTAAAATACCTAACAGGGCAGATATACATACTATCAAATTTATGAAAAAAGCATCGCTAAAGCTACTTCCTTTAATCTATTATTCCAAAAGCATCCCCACCTTATCCAGAAAAAGAAAGATTTATGAAGATTTTATAAAAGATGTTAATATAAAGTTATGAAACTTTTTTTTATTTTTTTAGTCATTGTAGTTACAATTCTAGAAATCCTAGGGGATATTTTATTTAAAGAATGGACAATTCACAATAAAAAATTGCTACTTATTACCGGAGTAATTTCCTATATGATTGCCACAATTTTTTGGGCCTTTTCAATTAAATATCAAAACCTTTCGAAAGCAGTGGTAATTTTTGCGGTCTTAACTCTTATTATTGGAGTCTTGATTGGAGTATTTATTTATAAAGAAGAATTAACTTCATTAAATATTATTGGAATAATACTAGGGTTAGCTAGTATTATTTTACTTGAAATATGAAACCTAAAATTGTAGTTATTCTTGGGCCGACGGCCACGGGTAAAAGTGATTTAGCAGTAAAATTAGCCAAAAAACTTGCCCGAACCAAATGGGGCGGGTTTAATGGTGAAGTTATTTCTGCTGATTCTAGACAAGTCTACAAAGGAATGGATTTAGGCACGGGAAAAATCACTAAAAAAGAAATGTGCGGTGTCCCTCATCATATGTTGGATATTGTGAGTCCAAAATCTACTTATAATGTTTCCAAATATAAAATAAAAGCCCAAAAAATAATTGCCGACATATTAAAAAGAAATAAATTGCCAATCATCTGCGGAGGTACTGGCTTTTATATTGATGCGGTGGTAAATAATATTATTTTGCCAGAAGTACCACCCAATTTAAAATTAAGAAAAAGTTTGGAAAAGAAAAGCCCGGCTGAACTTTTCACTATGTTAAAAAAGTTAGATCCTAACCGAGCCCAAAATATAGACAATCAAAATAAAGTTCGACTAATCAGGGCCATTGAAATCGCTATGGAACTTGGCAAGGTGCCACCTTGCCAAAAGGATCAAATATACAACCCGATATTTATTGGCCTGGATTTACCTGATTTAGAACTCAAGGAACGCATTAGAACCCGACTTAAAAGACGCCTCAAAGCTGGCCTAGTGGCTGAAGTAATCTATCTATATAAACAAGGTATTTCCTACCGCAAATTAGAATCTTTTGGTTTAGAGTATAGAAACTGTGCACTTTTTTTACAAAACAAAATTACTAAGAAAGAAATGATTTCTAAATTGGAAAAAGAAATCTGGCACTATGCCAAACGCCAACGCACTTGGTTTAAAAGAAATAAAAAAATAATTTGGCTCAAGGCGGGAGGTGGAGGAATCGGACCCCCGACAGCGGTTTTGGAGACCGCAGTTATGCCACTTAACTAACCTCCCGTTCCAAGAAATACTACCACACCACAACCTTTTTTCAAAGTAGATAATGGATAATAACTTAGCTATAGCCTTGCTATTATCCACACAATTTTACTTTATTTACTCAACGAGAACTTATCCTCTACTCTCTTTTTCTAATCCAAACTGTTCTCTGATGATTTTATCGTATTCAATTTTATCAGCAATAATATACAAGAGATCTTTACCTACTCTAAAATCAGCTTTTAACAAAGTTATAAGATCCTCACAATCATAAGGAAACACCCAAACACTATCTTGTAATCTCACAAATCCAATCGAGATCAAAGTATTTCGAATCTTTTCTCTCAAACTTCTCTTTTCTTCCTTAATGTCAAAAATAAGAATCCGCCATTTTTTATCCCATTTTTGTGGTTTGATTATTTTATAATCCTTAGCTTCAATCTCTATTAGTTTCTTTTCTCCTTTTTCTGTTAAACACAAAAAACTATCTTTGTTATATTCTATAAGACCATGTTCTATCAACCTGTTTCGTGAATTATTTATCGCTCGATTCTTGTTCAGTAAGTTTTTACCAGTCAAACCAAAATATCCCAAAGCTTGTAGGGCATTGGGAGCGAGAACAGCTACCGACAATAAGCCAAGACCACCAATTGTTCTTAATATAGCTTTCTGAATTTTAGTGCCACGAATTTCATCTCTTACTTCTTTTTCTAAATTTCCCATATTTTATTTTTAATTTGATTTAAAAGTTATTTTACCTAAATATTATATATTTATCATTGGATAATAGCAAGGCTATAGCTAAGCTATTATCTTAAAATTAAAATACTCCTTATGACTTAATTTAAAATTACCAAAGTAAAAAATAACCCGAGAGGGTTATTTTTTACTTTCTTTATGAGGAGTGTTTTTCTTACACCATTTACAAAACTTCTTGAGCTCAATTTTACGCTCAACTTTCTTTTTATTTTTTCTAGTCCAATAATTGGTCCGCTTGCAGGTTTTGCAAGTTAATTTGATTAATTGATCTTGTGACATAGTGCAGAGAGTATAATATAAAATGAATAATTTTGCAAATTAAAAAAATACAAACGAAAAGCGGCTGGGGTCCTCCAAGGTCCCCAGCCGCCGTACATTTCAACTCTTCAAGAAAGAACTCTCACTTCAGCCACCCCTGCCGTTGTCGCCGAGTGTATACCAGAGACCAGTGTCACTGATACTTTTCCACACCCAGCCTCCAGTGCGCGGGTCAGTCAGATACACCCGCACTTGCGTGTAAGGCCGGGTCCACGCATTACCCAAGGGGATACTGAAGGTTCCCTCGACCTGCTCTAGTGAGACGGTGAAGTAGTTCACCATACTCCCAGAGTCTTCGTCATATCCGTTCAGGACTAGAGCCAATTCCCCGATCTCGCCGTCAAACAGCGACTTCATCTCCAAAACCGTACACCCCAGATTGTCGCTGTAGGAAAGTCCGGTATAGGTGATAAGGTCATCCTCAAGATATGCGCCGTCCGCGAGGAAGGACACTGCCTTCAGACGAGTGGGTGCCAAAAGCGACCCATCCATACTACCGGCATCCAGTACGATAGTGGAGGTGGACCCGAATGAGCCCTGCTCAATCGGAATCCGCCACCCACCGTGCCCGGACCAAATCACCTCCATGGTTTGACCGATGACATTCCATGGTTTGTACACCCAGGTCTGCCATTTTTTGCCGTTACGACTGACCTGTTTGTCCCCAAACCAAACTTCATCGAAATTCGAGGGTATTGCTTCCTGAAACTCCAACACAAGCATCCGGTTCGAGTTCACCGTCATCGCAAAAGGCATCGTCTGCTCCCCAGAACTTAGGTAAGTCGGGTCCATGGACTGGGAATAGAAAATCTGCTCCCCGGCCAAGTTCTCCCAAGCCGCATATCCTCGGAACCAGCCGACACCACAGTTCACACTGGCCCGAGCGACACCATCCACAAAGCGCTCGGAGAAGCTCACTACCTTGCCCTCGGACCCGTCCCACCGGTTGATCTCAGTGATCCTCCCGGTATAGACCGCACCGTTCGTCAAAAGATCCTCGAGACTCGCGGTCACATAAGACCGCATCCGCACTTCCTCCGTGTCGATGTTTGCTGCCCTCACGGACCAGCTGACACCGACCATGAGCAACGCCACCAACAGAATCAGCTTCTTCATCTTAGGCCTCTCTTGCTTTCTTGACTTGTTGTTTGTGAGACTCTTGAAGACACGGACACCGATTACTACTTACTGGTCTTGTCTCCTCCCTCCTTTTTTGGATTGAGATCCCCTTTCCCGCTTTTGGCCGAAGCCAAAGCTTGGTTGAGATCGGCTTCAGTGATTACTGTCGCCAGACCTTCCTTGACAGTCACCTCCGGCAGAATCACTTCCACCTTCGGCACGACGATCTTCACTGGCGCCGAGACCTTCTTGGCCACCGGTGTGGTTGTGGTCGATTCGGGAAATTCATGGAACTTGAGTCTTGCTTGGTATTTGGGTAAACCCCAAGCCAAAACAAAGACCCCCAGCACCACAATCCCTAACACCGCCAACCAGTCCCAACACTTCTTCTCTATCCTCTGGGCTTCTGTTTCCACGGTCTTTTCCACGGTCTTTCTCCTTTTTCTTTCTTGTTGAGTTGTCAACCATTTAAAAAGAAGCCTTTTTGCCTCTTTTACCTATTTAAGAGTATAGCAAATTATAATCAAAAAGTCAATAGCATAAAATATCCTTATTTATCAACATATTTATAAAATATAAGTTTTATATAAAAAGTTAGCGCGGTACACCCAGAAAGATGTACCGCGCTTGAGAGACGAGAGAGAACCCGCCACTACACTTGCAGGTGTATGGCGTCGCTGTTGATGCCCGTTACGAATGTTCCAGTCGGCAAGATGAGATTGGTCGCAACCTCTTGTGCCGGTAACCATGTTTTGTCCGCCGTGTTGCTACTCGCAACCATGGCCTTGGTCAGTTTGACCTTGACCATCGTACCCACGATCTCCGCGTCGGCGCAGACCGTCGGCAAGATGATAACATCACTTCCCGCCGTCGTGTTGGTGTCGTCCACCGTGGCCACCGTGGCCGTGGTGATCTCATTCTGGTCCGCCCACAGGTTCACCGTCACCACGAGAAACAGCATCGCCACCACCGTCATGATCCCGAGCATCAGCCTTCTCATTCCACACCTCCTCTTTCTTTGTTGGTCCAGTTAAGGACCGCTCCTCTTGTCTGACACGAGTTCATGATACACATAGGTGCATCACTTCGTGCCAAAGAACCAAACTTGTCTATCATAATAATATTACTAAACAAATTAATGCACTGGCCTATGATACAGTTGACACTAGATTGAACCTTGAAAACAATGAATATGTTGAAAATGACAGCCAATAATGCTTGGCTAGATGATATCAA
>Ga0208373_1000458_pt1 | contig 70972 bp, 80 predicted proteins | sample RifOxyC2_FD_184036 | JGI IMG/M metagenome (GOLD analysis project Ga0208373, IMG submission 184036) | Soil microbial communities from Rifle, Colorado - Rifle Oxygen_injection C2 (SPAdes) | ecosystem: Environmental > Terrestrial > Deep subsurface > Rock core/Sediment | place: Rifle, Colorado...
GGTGGAGCTGTCATCATCGGAGCAGTTGTCTATAACCATTATTTTGCGGAGCAGCCGCCAGAGTGGGTTGCAATGAGGGTGCTCATACCCCACGATGCAGGATACATGAGATATTATGGATGCGAGGAACTGGCACAGAGCGTGGAAGGGTCGTATGACTCTTGAACCCGAAAGTTATTTATATGCTGTTTTGGAGAATAAAGGGAATGATGAATAAAAAAGGTGACCAAAACACAATCCTCTATTCAATCATTGCAGGGTTATTGCTTTTATTAGCCGGGTATGTCATTTTGGGGCCAGGAAAAGCCGCATTGTTACGCTTATTCACCAGAATTCAATCTATACTGAGGCTAGGATGAAAAAAGGAGAAGTGAACTGGGTTATCATCGGGCTCATTATATTACTTCTCTGTGTTGGCATCGGATTTGTCATCCTTCATTATATCAAAAGCTCAACCGCATGGCTTGGAGGTGTTGGATGAATAACAAAGGGGAGCTCTCTCTTGCCATGATCGTCGGGTTCATCATTGCAGCAGTAATCCTTATAATCATATTAGTCTTCATCAATAGAAATGCAGGTGAATTTAGCAGGACCGGATCAGATTGTGCAACTTTTGGAGGCACTTGTGAACCACCAAAGGCAGCCTGTGACACCAAAACAGGAGAAGGGTGTGAATGCACAAATGGGTTTCTCTATAAAGGATCATCATGTACTGAGGAAAAAATATGCTGCGTTACCCTAAAATCCTAAACAAGAAAGGAAATGAAATGCCACTATTGTTGGTTTTTTTTATCCTTGCTATTGTCTTCTTACTTGTCTATATCTCCATTGCCCGTCCGATTTGGGCCAAGTTCCATGAATCAACCTCTGAAGCAACTAAACAACCATGTTTAGAGGGCAGCACTTGCAAGGAAACATGCGATGCAAGTGAAAGCACCATTCCAGGATCTTATTGCAAAACAGAATCAGTCCTCAATGGAAGATGTTGCGGACCGGGAGCCTCCCCTTAAGATGAAACGACTATACAAGAAAGGCAGCAGCGGCGAATTCCACCTCATTGACCTCATCCTTGGATTATTGGTGCTTGCTGCGCTGGCTTACGCACTTATTGTCTATGGTATCCCTTGGGTTAAAAATCTTGGGAACCAGGGAAATGAACTCTCTGATAAAAATGCAGAATACTCTTCTGAGTTCTTGAATGATAACAATGGCGATACCCCTACGGAATCAGACATTGATGATGGTTCAGCGGACACAGGAGATGCAGATCCGACAAGGCCTGCCAACATTCCCGGCCAAGCGGGTGATTTTGCTGATATGCCGCCAACACTCACAAGCATCAGTACATGTACTGCGTTTGGGAGCTATTACGATTTTCATCGAGATGACGCAAGGAATACACAGTGCTGGTTTGGCAGCAATGACCCTTATGTGATCTCTGTGAAATATCTTGGAAAAGCTGCACGATGCGACTACCGCTTTAAGGCATGTTGGTACAATAAAGACGATGGGAGCACAGTTGATTGCAAGATCTATATAACCCAGAATAATGCTGAAAATGACAAGGTTGCACTTGTTGGCGGTATCGTACACAATACAAACTACCAGGCAGGGTTCTTACGTTGGATGCAGTGTCTTGAATATGTCAATGTCTTTCTTACTAAAGGATAAACCACAAACCCTTTAAACTCTAAATATTGATTCTTGGCCATGCTCAGGAAAAGAGGTGGCGGGGATACAGCTGTCCTCACGGAAATCATCTATGGCCTCGTGACAATACTCATCATTGTCTTTCTTGTCTCTTTTACCGTCAGCATCTATGAGTTCTTCCAACCAAAGCCAAACCAAGGAACACAGCGAAGCCTTGATTTCCTGGTCGGAGCAATCAAGACAGACCTGAAAGAGGACGGGCAGTCGCGTCCAGTGCCTTTTTTCATCCAGCAAAACAAGGCAGTCATCGCGTTCAACAAGGATGGGAGTGTGTATCATAATGCGGGCACGTGGAATCGGGACCAGGAAATCAAAAGGCCCCCTAGCCTGAAATGCATGAACCAAGCATGCATCTGCATCTGCAACAACAGGATGGCTGGATCAAACAATGACTGCCAGGACAAGCCAATCTGCGAAAATCTCCCTGGAATGGGCATTGACTATATCTTTGTCGAGCAGCGATTTGTTGGGAATGAAGGAAAGATGATTGCAGATCATGGCCTTGGAAGGGCAATGCATCCGAATGCCGAATATTTTGTCTTCCTGCCTGATGTGAGCGCCCTTCGGGGGGCGGCAAACCTTCAAAGTCTCATGGCGTCTCGGGAAGGTGATACACTCTTTATCAATGCAGCAGCAGAAAATGGACAGATCTGCTGCAAAAACCTCAGGGTATGGTTCTTTGGGGCAAACAATTACGAGTATTATATCAGGGATGGGAAGCCCTGCTTTGCCCGTGACACAAAAATCGAGATGAGCGAGTGCGAACAGCATCAAGCTGCTGTCAAACCGTAAACATTTATAAACGTCATTTCTTTAAATTGGCTGATGAGGAAAAAGAGGCTGGGCAGACAGGGGAATGCGGCAGTAAAAATCATCATGATGCACGTGTATTACCTGCTCATCATTGTCTTCTTCTTTGTTGGGTCACTCGCTTTTGCCAGGAGCATGGTCAAGACAACAGTCCTTGAGAAGAACTGGCATTCCCGGCAATTTGCCTTACAGCTGCAGACATTGGAGATGGCCCCCGGGACGGTGGCATACAAATATGGCCCAATTGACCCCAAAAAATACAACCTTGCATATACCTTTGGAGAATATAAGGTTGAATCTGAAGAGGATGACGAGAGCAAGATACCAATCATGTATCCTTACATCTCAAACCCCGTGATTGCTGTCACAGAAAAGAAGATTGCACCCCCGAGCACTAACAAGTACCCCATCACCTTTGTCAAAGATAATAAGAAGGTATCCATAGCCCTTGGGGATCAACGGTTTACAACAAACTCATTGACGTGCGCTCCTCTTGATGGCGGGCTGAGCTTTTCTACTATCCTTATAGATATTGGCTCTGGAGGGGACAGCACGACCCTTTATGTCGAAGATCCACAATCACTCCAGACAAGGACACTCCTTCTCCACTACACATCTTTCTCTGACGGTGTTGGGATTTTTGCTGTGCTCAACCCGGAAACAGGACATTATGAGATGACAAGGACTGATACTGGAGAGAAAGAAGAGTTACAGGAGGTGAGCACTCCTCTTGGAACAGGGATTTCAATGAAAAAAAATGGACAAGGATACTCACTCTATTCAGATGGCACGCTGACTTCTCGTCTCTACCAGGGGGAGGGAGCCTCTAAGATACCATACCTGCTCCCTCTTGCCCAACAACTTGCGGCATCACTCCCTGGTGCAACAATCCCCTTTGCTTCGCCCGATCATTTTCTCATCCCACTAAAACGCTTGAGGCTTGCCCAACAAGCAGATATGATCATCTCTCTTTCTCTCAATGATGAGGAAGAACCAACGGCCCTTGCCTATTATTCAAACCAAGATGATCATTCCCTCCAAAACATCAATGCACGATTTGCCTGCGGTTTACTCAACAATCTCCAATCAGAACTATCAGAAACACAACTCCAGATCGCACCACCCTTGCCGATTACTCCAACAGGAGAAGATGACGTGCTCTCAACTGGAAAAATCGCTGTTAAATTAGCAATTGGTTCACCTAAATCCCCTGAATCGCTCATGATGCTCAAGGAAAACCAAGACCTTATCACAAATGCTTTCCAATCATCCCTTGCATCGCTGCAAACAGCCAGACCATCAATTGCTGGTGAAGCGCCAATACCAATTACACCATGACCACTCCATTCTTCCGGAAAGGGCAATTAACGCTTAGCCTCTGGATCACGTTTACCCTGCGCCTGATGTTCATGATACTTGTTCTTGTCACTATGCTTGCCCTTGTCCGTATGTATTTTGTCACCAATATTGACACATCAGCCACTGAATCATTGCTCTTTACTGAACGATTGCTCCAAACACCAGGGCTGCTCTCCTCTACTGATCCACTCACTGGAGAGAATTATGTCGGGACGCTGGACATGGCCAATTTTAACACCACTATCCTTGCGACAAAGCTTGACCTTCCCCGGAACGATTATCTTGCAGCAAAATTGACCCTGGATTTCCTTCGCGAGCCTCGGGAAGAAGAAATCTATTTTAATCCTGACTGGTACCATATCTGGAAAGAACTCTTGTATATGGAAGGGCAACCTCCGAAGCAATTCATCGAGAGAAGATATGTCCTTGTCAAAGACAGGCCAACAACAAAGATCTGCGATGCGACGCGGGCTAGCTATCCAGACCCGGTAAAACTCTGCATGACCCCCTCTGACCTTGGACAGATAAGGACCCTTGCTTCAGGAATCCCCCATTACTCCATCACTTTTGAGCAGTTGGCCGAGGGGAACATCGAAGAATGCTGCACTGCCATTGTCATCGGATCGGACAAACAACTCACAAACCTCAACACAAACTCGTATGATGCAAACCTTCAAGCATACACAAAACCAGTGCTTGTGGAAGACAAGGCAATCAACCTGCTCTTTAGATTAAAAAATATTCCAAAGCATGTTGGATCACCAAATTCACCTCCTGTCCATCTCGGGCAAGGATATACCCTGAGTGATTCTGAGGGGCATGCAATAACAGAAGCTACCGTTTCCCTCCATGCCGATTGGCCAAAAGTCAATGGGGGAGAGCAACATGTATGGGGAGAGACTGATACAGGAGAGACCTACCAGGTTATCTCATCAATTGACCAGTGGCATGCCATCGCTCTACGGGAACATACTGCCATCAACGAAGCCCTCGCAAAGCAATTCCTCCTCGATTCCCTTCATCTGGCGGAATTACCAGCCCCTTCAGGGGAACGATATGAGAAACCGCACTATAAGCCAGCAATGCTCACTGTGGAGGTGCTGATGTCATGAAGAGAAAAGGACAGATCACCACCGTCATCCCTGATGTCATCGCCATACTTGTCTTCCTTGTCCTAACACTCCTCTTTATTATTGCCATCAGGATAGACCTTGGGGTGTGGGTGCATGGGAATGATGTGGCATCACCCGAAGGAAAACAAAAGACATTCACTGTACTTGGCAATTATACTCTTGACATTGTGGAAAATGATTATCTCCTTGCCCTTGCCCGAACACCGGTGCCTCTTCGTGACAGGACAGTGATGTTCTCAGAACTACTCACGGAAATCTATGAAAAATCCGCTGCTGGAGAGATCACCCTCAACAAAAACAATGAAGATGAAAGAATCACCTCTCTTTGGCGAACTGTTGCAACAACCCTTGATACTACAATCGGGCCAGACTGCTACTGGCTCACCATCACCTTCCCCAATGGACGTATGATCTATGGTTATTCTTATGAGCCCGATGCAACCTCAACTATTACCGGCCCCATCAGTGATGAAATGGGGTATCTCGATCAAGTATCAACAATTTCTATACCTGCCAAAGATGCAAAACTCATCAATATCAGCATCGGCTTTAAAGACTGGTTCAAGATGACCGAGGCAGGGTTTGATATTGTTTCTGAATGCAAACGGGTCAAGCCAGAGGCAATCGTTGCAGCATCCAGCTATGGAGAATATTTCTGGGCACTGCGAGGGAAAGATATCTACGAAGAAAAAGAACAGGGCGTGACTTCATAATATGAAAAAAGGAATGAAAAAGAGGGCACAGTACTTCAATGTCATGATAGTCATCGGCTTCATGATAGCTATGACCACCATCTTCATCGGGCTTCATTCCAAATACCGTGAGATCACAAAAGAGCCCATCGGCAGCAGGCAATTCGAGCTTGTGAAGTCATACCAGGAAGCAGAAAAATTCCAATTATACCTAGAGATTGCTGCGTTGTATGCTGCAGATGAAGCATTCAAGAAGGTAACAGAGCGGCCCGGGGAGTTTATCACAGATAATGGATGCGGGTCGTATGGGGGTGGGGAAAATGAAGGCCCCTATATCCTTTGGGAGGATATGGGAAAAGAATGTTATCCTTCCAAATCCTCATTCGAACAGGCATTTGAAAACCAGTTCAACCTTGAGCTCAAAAAGTATCTTGAGGCTTATCCTGGGACGGTCAGCAGGAAAGATTATGAAGAACGCCTGAAAAAAGCTGAAGAACAGGAGATTCAACCAATAGACCTTGCTGCTGAAGAATATGTACCTGCTGAGGATGCTTCTGGAATCGAGGGGATATCAGGAGAGGTGCCAGATGGATAAGGCGGCACCCTTCGTCATTCTCCTTGTCCTCGTTCCACTTGCTCATGCGCTTGCACCATTAGAGATTGTGCTCCCAGAAAAATTCCACGTTTCCTTGGGGAATGGTGCGGTGTATGGGACAGCATCAGAGGATCTCATTGTCCATCGAGCAATACCTGAAGGAGAACAGATGCTATCCACTCAATGCCAAGAAGGGGGCCAAGCATGGCGATGGCCACTGGATTTTGACCAGAACAGAATTGTTGCGTGCTGGCATGAACAAAGAAGCTACAGCCTTCACTCAGGCATTGATATTGGGGCACCTGCAGGGTCTCCTATCTATGCTGTTGCGAATGGAGATGTGCTGTATGTCCAGAGAGGATGCGTTGCAGGGAATAAGCGGTGTGGGCATGGGTATGGAAACTTTGTCCTCATCAAACATGGGGACTATTGGGTGCGCTATAATCATATGGTACGGGTTGAACAAGGCATTGAAGAAGGAGGACATGTCACCCAAGGACAGGTCATTGGAAAAGTTGGCAATACCGGCTATTCATTTGGTGCACATCTCGATATGAAGGTATATGATCATGAGCCATCAGAGGGGGAATACCAAACAAACATAGATCCTTTCTGCATGTATCCTCAAGAGTACATCGACAACACAGTCAATGCACAATGGGTCGCACGAAATACTGGCTTTGCATCCAACAGGGTTGGTCGCTGCGAGGACTCCCGGCAACGAAAGACCTGTGAAGGAATCACTCCACCCGTGTCCAGATCTTCCTGCAGTGAAGAGAGCCTCGGAACAGTCATCGTCCTTGACCCCGGCCATGCAACAGAAGATAGGGGATATCTTGGGGAAGGACTGGAATATACTGAAGGAGGGCATAACTTCCTTGTTGCAAAAGAGGTGCAACGGGTGCTGGAAAGCAGAGGATATACTGTTATCCTGACACGCGATGATATCAGGAAGGATTGTTTGGGAAACACCTATCCAGTAGGGGTCGCAATTCCTGAATCGCGAGTCAAAGAAGACTTCCTCTGCAGGAAAGGAAAAGCGATCAACAATAATGCAGCAGCTTTTGTGAGCATCCATTCAAATGCTGGGGGAGGGAGCGGGCCTCTTGGCATTGTTGCATGCCAGCATCCAGGGGTAAAGGAAGATGGAGATATCAATTATGCCAGCGACACACAATGCCCGCCTGGCACTTTAACCAGTCAATCAAAAGACTTATCACATAAGATTACCGATGCAATTGCACAACACTTTGGCTTTTCCACAAAACAATATTGGGGAGGAGATCCAGGCGTCCTTGAAGGACTCTTCATGCCGGCTACTTTGGTGGAGATATTCTTTCATGATAACAGGAACGATCTTGCGAAGGCCAATGGGAAAGACAGGGATATGGGAGAAGCAATTGCCCAGGGCATCATGGACTATGTCGGGCCGCCAAGAGCTGCCGGTTCATCTTCTCAAATAACACAATCAACTGAACCTGCCAAATGCCAATATGTTGTAGATAAAGCGGAGGAATACCTTGGCACTGGCTATACTCGTCATGCAGGCGGACTTGTGAACCCTGCACAAGCGAGAAGTGCTGGTACCACATGCGCTACCTTTGTACAATCAGTTTTCCATTATGCCGGTTTGCAAAATCCTACCGGCAATGGGAATGCCATATGCCCCTACACAAGCAGAAATGTTGCAACGGGGGCCATAATAAACGGGAAAAATACAGGACTCATGATCCCCCTTGGGACAAACCCTGATGTGCTCCAGCCAGGGGATGTGTTCGCCGCTCACAGCAGAGGATCGCCAGCATATGGACATACAGGAATATATGTTGGGAAAGGAGACATAGAAAACGGTGAATTTGTACCAGACCCTGGCGGAAAACATATCTTCATCCATTCAGTTGGGCCAGTAAAATATGGAACATATGAGCAGCTCTTTGGTCCTGGAAAATGGTGGAATCCGGTGTATCAATTTTGCAGGCACGTAGAATGTCAATAAGAATACCAGAAGTCATCTTTGGAATGAGTACGATCTTCCTTATCATTGTTGTCTTTACCGCTCCCTTTACGATCACCGGTCTTGTTACCTACCAGATGAGCGAGCCAGATTTCTCAAACCTCCTCTCTGACCAGGACTTTGAACGGTGGGACAGTGCGACAAAAGACCAGATACAACTTTTTTTTGAGCAAAAGAATTCCTGGCTCAAGGACCCTCTTGAAGGGAAGCACCCCTCAGAGGTCATCTCCCAGATCGCTGAAGAATACAAAGTGAACCCCCTCCTTATCCTTGCACGAATGCAAACCGAGCAGAGTGCGGTGGAAACATCGACTCCTTCTGCGAGGCAAAGGACTGCATTGACTGGGTGTGGCTGTCCTAATGTTGGCGGGTGCAACCCTAAATATAGCGGTGTTTATGAGCAATTAACCTGTACTGCACAGCTCTATAGAAAATGGTATGATACCGGGAAAGGATTCACATATCCAAGGGAGTTTGCACAAGATCAATGGGAACGAAGAGACTTCAACTGGGGGATTGCCGGAAAGAACCAGCAGACTGTCAAGAATGCAGCAACCTACGCTCTCTATAAATATACCCCCCATACCTATGATTACCATCTTAGGACGCCTGGAGGCGGCAATTATCTTTTCATCAATCTCTACCAAAGATACATGCAAGAATTAGGGGTGCTGCCACAAACAAGCGGCCAGCTAACTGAAGGAGAAGAATCCACTACCATCCTTACCTTTTCATCACCCTTCCAGTATATTACTCATCCTTCTTTCACGATACAAGGCGACTATGATCTTACATCCCACCTGAGTTCTTATAGAGAATATATCCTGATGGCCCAACGAGTCAAAGAACAATTCCTTGAGTGCATGAAGAAAGGAAGCGACGTTGCCGGGAATGATAATCCCCAAGGAGACAACGATGCAGAGTCATGTGCTGCGTTTGCAAAAAGGCAGGTGCGGCCGCTCTTATTAGGTTATGAGCTTACCGGAGAAGATGAACCTGGAGCATTTGCCCTGCTCTTTGATGCTGGTGTTGGAAGATTTGGGCTCCTCCTCGCTGATACTATCTCTCCAACACCCATTGTGCCTGACGGGACGAGCTTTATCGATGAAGACCGGTCCACCATCCCCTCAGCTGATGGGAAAGGAGCTCTTCTCTCCTGGGGATACTCCCCTAGCTCTGATATCGAAAAGTACCGGGTCTATTGCTCAGATGAAGAATTTTCCGCTGACGATTTCAAGACAATCAACACAAGAAAAGCAAAAGATATCAGGCGGGTTGGTATTGGGTTACCTCTTTGCAACAGCATGTTCATCCCTGATTGCGGCTATATCATCAAGGAAGATGGAAATGTTGAACATAAGCCCTTTGTCCCTGAAAAAACGTACTATTTTACTGTTGTTGGGATAGACGAAGTGCCGATTAGAAGCCAGGGCATCACTGTCGCGTCATGGACAGCCAAAGAAAAAGAAATTGGCTATACTGAAGATGATGATATTGTGTGCATCCCTCAGCTAGAGCTTGAACCTGAACAGGAAGAGATGCCTGTGATTCCAGAAGAACGCAGAGAAGAACAGACCCTTCCTCCCTCTTCACGAGTGCTCGCTGTTGGAGATTCCATCACTCAGCATGGATACTTTCTCAATTACCTCTCTTCCCGCTGCCCTTCTATCCAGTTTGATAAGATCGGCTACTCAGGGTGTTCTGCACAACTCATCTCTAGCTGCTTTGTCAATGGACAATCAGCAAATGCAGCATGTCTTCGAAACTGTCTTTCTCCCCAAGGGGAAGTGGGATCATTTTCTCTTGATTCTTATGATACGGTGATCATCCTTGCAGGAGTAAATGAAGTGAGCTACCAGCAGCCTTCCGTGACTGAGGAAGCGCTTTCCCGGATGTATGCAAAGGCAAAATCTGAAGGAAAAAAGGTTATCGCGCTCACTATCACCCCCTGGAATGGGGCATCTGATACCGCGAAACAAAGGATACAACAAATCAACTCATGGATACTCTCAGAGCCACAAAATGTTGATGTGGTTGTTGATACGTATGCTGCCCTTGATAATGGCAGTGGGCAGATGGGTGGAGAGGATACAGGAGATGGACTCCATCCAAACCAGCAGGGAGGGGATAAAATGGGAGAGGCAATACGGCAAGCATCTTTTCCCACCTGCATATAATCCATAACATGCCTCTCAGATAAACAACCAGTGTTCTCCTAAAAATCTATTACGGGAAGATCTCACCAATAATCTTCGTTCTCCCTATATATCTGACAACAACAAATTATATAAAGCATGCGCTGATTCGCCTTCTAATGATCTCACTGCCTTTTGAACAGGTTCTGGCTACTATCCAAGCAAAGTCAGGCTTATCTGATGAAGATCTCAAAGGGAAAATAAGGCAGAAGATGGACCAGCTCTCCGGATTGATATCCAAGGAAGGCGCTGCCCATATCATCGCAAACGAGCTTGGCATAAATCTCTTTGAAGAGTACCAGGGCAAGGTGAAGCTGAATAAGGTGCTCCCGGGGCTTCGGGAGTTTGAAGTCACAGGCAAGGTCATGAATAAGTATGATATTCGCACATTTACACGAAAGGATGGAGGCGGGGGAAAGGTATTGAATATCGTGCTCGGCGATGATTCAGGATCTCTCAGAGTCGTTGGCTGGGGGGCACAAGCAGATGTCCTTTCTGGTGCAAACGTCGGAGATATCCTGAAAATCAGCAATGCTTATACAAGAGACAATCAAGGAACAGTCGAGATCCATCTGAATGAACGCGCAAGCGTTACCCTGAACCCCCCTGGGGTTGTCATCAACGAGGTCAAAAGCGGGGCAAAACCAGTCATTACTGCACAACGAAAGAAAATTGCTGAATTGATCCCTTCTGAGAGTTCTGCTGAACTGCTCGGCACATTAGTGCAAATTTTCTCACCGAATTATTTTGAAGTATGCCCTGATTGCGGAAAGCGAGCCCGGCCAAAAGAGGATGCGTTTTCATGCGATACCCATGGAAAAGTTGCTCCTGCATATTCTTATGTGATGAATGCTGTCTTAGATGACGGGACAGAGACGATACGATTGGTGTTCTTCCGGGACCAGCTGGAAAACCTACTCCAGAAAAAGAATCCAGAAATCATTGCCTACCGGAAATCTCCAGAGGAATTCGAAGCGGTAAAGAACGATCTCCTTGGCAATATCATCTCCGTCAAAGGAAAAGTGACCCACAATGAGATGTTTGGCCGAATGGAGTTTGTGGTGAATCATGTAAACCCCACACCAAACCCTGAGGAAGAACTCAAGCATATGCAAGGATAGGTTTTTATAGTCTTTTTTCTGTGTCTTTTTAGAGGTGTTTTATGCTGCATGAAGGGATCTTTGTTTTGTTGAGTGTTGCTCTCCTGTGCAGTGCGCTCTTCATTCCTGGCGTCTCCCCCCTCACTGGCCAGGCGATAAAAGGGTTTGCGAGTCCCGGAGATAATTATCGGATTGCTGGACAGGTTCTTGAGAAACCAATAATCACTGTGAAAGAAGGATGCACCTATGATGGAGGCTTTGAGGGCACACAGCTAGGAAGCGTCTGTGCAGTGAACCCCTCTGGAGAAGATAAAAGAGTTGAATATGAGACAACTTCCTCAACACTTTCTACTCCTGCCTCCCTTTTTGGAATCTGCAAGCGAGGGTCTGGAGAAGATGATATTGCACCTCCTTTTACATATTCCTGTAATGAAATACAAGAAGATGGTTCTTGCCCAGAAAGCACATCAGTTATCCCTCTTATGATTGAAGATACTAACCCTTCAGCATGTGTCCTTGCCCAAAATGGTTTAACTCTCTATCATGACAGCTATTATTTTCAATCACTGGAGATATGCAACCGCTTCTTAGATCGCCATATTACCCGTGATCCAACTAATGATATCCGCTCGATTAGCTTTGCGCTATTTCCTGGAACCGGCTTAGCGAGAGCGACTGCACAGGTTATTGACTCTACTGCCCTCCAGCGATTATCAGGTTCTGATAGTTGTCCGAGAACCACTACTACTGTGAATCGTTATGTTTGGAAACAGCCAAACTGGAATCAACTCCTCTCAATAAGCGAATTTTCTCAAGAAGAAAGTGTTTCAATAACTCAAATAAGAGATTGGATCAATAGCAAACCATCACGACTCAAGTCACTCACCTTTACTTATGACGGCGAGGAACATGACTTCGCTGAATATGTAAAACACCTCTCAAGGGAATATGATGTTAATCCCCTCCTTATTCTTGCCCGTATTCAAGTAGAGAGCTCACGGATAGAGTCTGGGAGAGCTCTTCCATCATCTTTAACCGGTTGCGGGTTTAATGATCGGGGAAGCAGGGCGTCTGGCCAAAGGGCGAGTGTTGCCGGACAATTGAAATGCACAGCTTCTACATACAACAAATGGTATCATCATGAACCAATTGAGAGTCCAATGATCCTACAAAAAGCTGGAAGACGGGTGAGTACACGAATTGATAATGCTGCAACATATTCTCTTTATATGTACACACCCCATCTCTGCACCCAGTTAAACAACCAAAATTCTTGTAATGATGGGGGGAATTATCTTTTCATGAACTATGTCTGGAAATATCATCTGGAGATTACCGGAGAACATTCCGATAGTTACCCTCAACAATAACTCTCTTCTTTCAGAGCTCAAGCATATGCAAGGATAGGTTTTTATAGTCTTTTTTCTGTGTCTTTTTAGAGGTGTTTTATGCTGCATGAAGGGATCTTTGTTTTGTTGAGTGTTGCTCTCCTGTGCAGTGCGCTCTTCATTCCTGGCGTCTCCCCCCTCACTGGCCAGGCGATAAAAGGGCTTGCTCGTCCAGGGGATAATCATGTGACAGGTGGGCAGGTTCTTGAAAAACCAATAATCGCCATTAAAGAAGGATGCAATTATGGTGAAAGCTTTGAGAGCACACAGCTAGGAAGCGTCTGCGTTGTGAAAAAAGAAGGAGAGGATGCAAACATTGCGTACCAAGCCACCCCATCATTCTCTTCAGGCATGAGTCATCATTTTCTTTGCAAAGAGACAGACAGGCTTATTTGTTCTCAGGAAGAATGCGTTGAACGAATAACACTCACTTCTGATCCCCTGCAAGAATCTTTCCATCTTTGCATTGGAGAAGGGCTAGACCTCATCAAAGAAGGTGAGGGATATGTGTTTAGCAATGCAGGTTCTTGTGAAGCATTCATTGAACAGTATAGCCCCTCCCTTGATTTTTCTACATTATGGAATGTACTCACTCTTGTCTCTGGCGGTCCCCTCCCTTCCCTTACTGGAAGAGTTATTGCTGATATTCCCCCCACTAGTAGTTCATGCAGGCGGTATACTATTGAGACATCAATTGAAACACCAACACCAGGTTCGCGGACTGTGAGCGTTCAGGCTGACCGTGCGAGAAATCCCCAAAATGAAAACATCTGGCGATGGCCAACAAATGAACGAAGTTATAGGATAACAGGATGCTTTAGAGAAAACCGAGGAGGAAATGCCCACTGGGGGCTAGACCTTACCAGAAATCCTGGCAGCGCCTTTGAAGGAGAAGATATCTATGCTGTTGCCGATGGAACGATAAGACAAGTAGGGCGAAATTCCATTTTTGGCAATAATATCATCTTGCAAACCGGCAAATATTATGTCCAATACAGCCATCTTTCCTCTATTGCTGTCCACGAAGGACAAATAGTATCAAAACAAGACCGTATCGGCAGAGGAGGACATACAGGGAATTCTGAGGGCCCTCATCTTGATTTCAGGGTCTATAATTTCCTTCCAAATAGTGGAGCGGTCGTGCGAGATGAACAAAAAAGTTTTGACCCGGTCTGTTTCTATCTCCCAGGTTACCTTCAGGAGTTTAATAATCAGAGGGGGCTTGATTGGAGCTATGCCCTCGAAGGAGAACAAACGGAGCGGGGGAAGATGAGAAATGAGGGCCGATGTACTAAAGAACTCAGATATCAAAACTGTGAAGGGATCACTCCTCCTGGCTCCTCACTTGTCTGGATGAAAAAGAATGGTGTGATGCAGCTGGTTCAAACAGTTTAGCCTCACAGGACACCTATCTTCTCCTCTTTAAAGCACTATTTTTCCCACTGGACAACCTCATGTGAGGTATATAAACAACCCTTTCCCCTTATTCTTTGACATCTGCGGGTGTCTATCCTCAATTGAAAGAAAAAGCGAAAAGCAAGAGGGTAATATGGAAAAAAACCTACCTCAAACGAAATTTCGCGCTGGCGCAATCTGTGCGACAGTGTGGCAAAACGAAAATACCGGAAAAGACGGACAACCGACTTCTTACTTTAGCGTGTCCTTAGAGCGCGCCTACAAGGATAAGAAGGATGAGTGGCAAACCACCCACTCGTTTCGAACAGCAGACCTTCCTAAGGTGGAAGTGGTCATCAGAAAAGCGTTCGAATACCTCGTGCTGCAGCAAGCAGCATGATTTTTTTCCTTTTTTTTCCTTTTTTTCCGCTCAAATGTCGGAGCTAACATTCCATCTCCGGCAAAAATTCGGCAAGGAAAGCAACATTTCCCTGCCAGCCGTCATGATTACGGCAATCAATGGGAAACACATAAAAACCATCATTGCACTAGAATGGTTGGTGTGATTTCTCGAAATCAATAAAAAAGGTGAACGACAATGGCAAAGAATGGCGATGTCCAAGCAGTAGAACCAACAATTGAATTACGACCAAAAATGACAAAAGAAGAACCAAAAGAAATGAAGAAAGAAAAGACATTATATGATCTTCCGGGTGTCGGGGCGGCAACAGCAGAAAAACTGGAAGCAGCAGGATTTGTAGACCTGATATCCATAGCGGTTGCAACCCCTGGCGAACTCGTGGAAGTTGCCGGGGTGACTGACGCTGCTGCAAGGAAGATGATCCAGGGAGCCAGGTCAATGCTTGATATGGGCTTTGAGTCAGGAGAAGATGTGCTCAAAAGAAGAGAACAAGTCCTCCACATCACAACTGGCGTCAAAGCATTCGACGAAATGCTGGCTGGAGGGCTGGAATCTGGGTGCATCACCGAGTGCTACGGGGCATATGGGAGCTCCAAAACACAGCTTGCCCATGTGTTGGCTGTAAATATCCAGCTTCCCCACAATAAAGGCGGAGCTGATGGGGTTGCTGTCTATATTGACACCGAAGGCACCTTTAGGCCTGAAAGGATCATAGAGATTGCCAAAGGATCCGGATTAGACCCAAATAAGGTACTCAAAAACATCAAAGTTGCCCGTGCATTCAATTCTGACCACCAGATGCTGCTCGCTGAACGGGTTGAAGATCTGATCAAGAAGCAGGGACTAAATGTGAAAGCAGTCATCGTTGATAGCCTAACAGCACATTTCCGGGCAGAATTCATCGGCAGAGGAACACTCGCTGATCGACAACAGAAACTAAACAAGCACATGCACGTCCTCGCGAAGCTGGCAACCCTCAACAACCTCGTCGTCTATGTCACGAATCAGGTGATGGCAAGGCCAGATGTATTCTTTGGCGACCCCACAGAATCAATCGGCGGCCACATCGTGGCACACAACAGCACGTTTCGGATGTACCTTCGGCGGGGAAAGAAAAACACCCGCGTGGCAAAGCTTGTGGATTCTCCCAACCTGCCAGACAGCGAGTGCGGCTTTGTGATCACTACAGATGGGCTTCGGGATATCTAATCCCTTTTTTTTCTCTTTTTACCAAACCTTTATAAACAAAAGGCACTTTTTCATCGACGCTAGGCACGCCTAGCATAGCCGAAATAACATAAGGTGAAAAAAGGAAATGAACCGTAGAAATGATAGTTTAGTGCCCCCCGTTCGCGTTGGGGAAGAAGTTGATGTGAGAATCGAAGCAGTCGGTGGCAAAGGCGATGGGATCGCTAAGATCCAAGGATTTGTCATCTTCGTGCCAGGAACCAATGAAGGCGACGAAGTTCGCGTCAAAGTGAACAAAGTGCTCAACAAGGTCGGGTTTGGAGAGGTCGTTGGCAAGGCTCAAGGGCCAATTGCAGGAGGATCTAGTCCTAAGCGCGCGGCTGATGTTGTTCTACCGCCAGCAGACAAAGACAGACCAGAAGACTCAGAAGACTTTGGTGAAGATGACGATGAGCCATCTGACGATGTGGATTCTGAAAACTCAACTGATGATTTGGAAAATACAGAATCTGAAGACGATATGGACTCAGATTTTGATGACGAAGAGAAGAAAGACTAATTCTTTCTTTTATTTTTTTTTCTTATGCGAGCATTTATTGCGTTGCCATTACCGGGACATATCACCTCTGAACTTTCCCGTGTGCAGAACGGGTTCTACCTTCGCAATGTCAAGCTTTCTTATGTCAAAGATTTTCATTTGACGCTGAAGTTTCTTGGAGACATTGATGATAGAAAACGCCAAGAGATAGATGGAGCCCTCAGGAATGTTATTTTTTCCCCTTTTAGGCTGACGCTTTCTGATGTTTCAGGGTTTCCAACGAAACGAAAACCGCGAGTCATCTGGGCAGGCTTGAAAGAGAGCACTGATGTCATAGCTTTACAGCAACGCATTGATGCAGGATTGGCTTCCCTTGGTTTTACCAAAGAAAATGATTACACTCCCCATATCACGCTTGCCCGCGTCAAGTATATAGAAAACACAAAAAAATTTGAGGAGATGCTGGATCATCTTACTTTGCAGCCTGAGAAAATGGACATGGGCTCTTTTTGCTTGTTTAAGAGCGACCTTACCCCTGAGGGACCTTCCTATACTGAACTCCACCGCTACCTTGCCCACTCATAACCATGTTCTTCCAGATGCTCTGCCAACTCTTTTCCTCCGGACTTGACAATCCTGCCATCAACCATGACATGGATAGTGTCTGGAATGATATAAGACAGGATGCGCTGGTAGTGGGTTATCAGCAGGACCGATTTTTTCTCTGTCTTGAATGTATTAATGCCCTTTGCAACAATCTTTAGCGCATCAATGTCCAGGCCAGAATCAGTTTCATCAAGAATTGCTGTCGTCGGGTCTAGCGTGAGCAGCTGGAGAATCTCCATCCTCTTTTTTTCCCCGCCAGAAAAACCATCATTCACATATCTTTGAAGGAACAATGGATCAATCTTCAACGTTTCCATCTGCTTCTTGATAAGCTTCTTGAACTCTGGCAGGGGGATTGGTGATTTCCTCCTTGCATTGAGTGCTGTCCTCAAGAAATTATTGACTGATACACCTGGGATATCCAACGGATACTGGAATGAGAGGAATAAACCTGCAATTGACCGCTCATTTGGCTCCATCTCCGTGATGTCCTTTCCATCAAGGATAACCCTGCCTTTTGTGATCTCATAACCTGGATGGCCCATGATAGCCTGTGACAAGGTGGACTTTCCAGAGCCATTGGGCCCCATAATAGCAGCAGTTTCCCCTTCTTTTACCCCGAGGCTGAGCCCTTTTACAATTTCCTTTCCTTCAACGTTTACATGAAGCTTTTCAATCTGCAGCACTTTTCTTTCACCTAATCTTCTGAATCTTTTTCAACACCTTTGTTACGGCTTTTATCTCTTCTTTTGTGTTATACAGATAGAAACTTGCCCGAACTGACCCTTTCAAGCCAAGATGGTGCATCAATGGCATTGCACAGTGATGGCCTGCCCGAACGGCAATATTCTCCTTATCCAACAATGCAACACTATCAAGATGGTGCATACCATCAATCGTGAAAGAGATGATGCCTGCCCTTTTTTTTGGACCAATGATCCTGAGTCCTGGAACAGTCTTCCATTGCTCCATTGCTTCTCTCACAAGGGACTCTTCATGCAGATGGATATTCTCCATTCCAATGCCCTCAAGATAATGTATTGCGGCACTGCACATGACAGCCTCGGCAAATGGAGGGGTTCCTGCCTCAAACTTCCAGGGCAGAAGGTTCCATGTCGCATTTTCGTACGTGACAGATTCGATCATGTCCCCGCCAAAGAGGAAAGGGGGAAGGGACTCTAAGCGCTCTTTTTTCCCATACAATATTCCAAGGCCTGTTGGCCCTAGCATCTTATGGGCTGAAAAAGCAAGGAAATCACATCCAATGTCCCTGACATCAATTGGCATATGGGGAGCGGCCTGTGCTGCGTCAATGATCGATATAGCCCCAGCCTTTCCTGCCAACCTGACGATTTCTTTTACAGGAACAATAGTGCCAAGGACGTTTGAAATGTATGTGGTGGCTACAATCCTGGTTTTTTTCGTGATCATTTTTTCTGCTGATGGGAAGTCGATGTTTCCTTCTTTGTCGAGTTCGATATACCTCAGGATCGCACCAGTCTCCTTGCATACTTGCTGCCAGGGAACAAGATTAGAATGATGCTCTAACCTTGTCAGCACGATCTCATCACCCGCCCGTAATGATTTTTTGAGAGAATATGCCAAGAGATTCAATGATTCAGTCGTATTTTTTGTGAAGATGACCTCCTCTGGAAGCGCGTTCATGAATGAAGAAATGTGTTTTCTTGCGTTTTCGTATAGCACCGTTGCTTCCTCACTGAGCCGGTAGACACCCCGGTGGACATTCGCATTGTGCTTTTCATAGAATGTTCCCAGCTTTTCAATCACCTGCCTTGGCTTTTGCGATGTTGCAGCATTATCAAAATAGATCAGTCCAGATTCGAGAAATGGGAAATCTTTTCGCACCTTTTGATTATCAATCATTGCACCTTCCTCTCAATCAAATTTTTTATCAGCTCTTGCTCGTCTTTCCCTGGCACCTCAGCAATGATCTGCTCAAAAAATCCCTGCACAATCATCCTTGTGACCGTTGCCTTATCAATCCCCCTGCTCATCAGGTAATACTCCATTTCCTCGCTAACCTTCCCGATTGTTGCCCCATGGGAACATTTCACCTCATCGGTGTTGATCTCAAGATTTGGTATTGCATCCGCTTTTGCATCATCTGATAAGATCAGGGCATCGCTTTTTTGATACCCATTCGATCTTGCTGCGGGCGGCTGCATCTCAACGAGCCCCCGAAACAACGCCTTTGACTTATCCAACAGGGCACCTTTGAGCTTTATATCTGAAGCAGTATCCGGCGCTGCATGGACTGCATCCAGCCCAAGATCAAACTGCTGACTTTTGGAACTGCAATATAGCCCATGATTATTGCTCATTGCACCAGGGCCTGCCAGGATGCTCCTTGTATTGCTGTGGACCAAAGAAGAACCAAGGATACAATCGACCCAGGTGAAACTGGCATCTTTCATGACAGTTGCCGTCTTCCAGGAAAGGAATGCGCCATCCTTCATGTCCTGGACGGTGCTATACGTAGCCTTTGCTCCTTCATGAACAAATACCTCCACAGACCTTGAATATAACTCAGGGGATCCAGTGATCATTTCAATGAACTGTGCGCTTGATCCTTCCTCACAAATGATGAGCAGATGATCATGAGATCTTCCCTTCAGCAGTGTGGTGATTGTGACCGGAGTCTTTACCGAGCACTTTTTCTTGACCCTGATTAGAGCCCCGTTCCTCACATTCATCACATGATAATAAAAAAGCTTTTTCTTCGGGCTGATTGTAGAAAAAAACAATTCCTTGCTCTCTTTCAAGCCTATTGCTTTTTCCCAGGTGATCACTTCTATGTTTTCATCCTCGCTGATTGTTAACTCAGAATGGCACTGACGATCCTCATCTAACATCAGTGAGGATGTGTCAATCTCAATCCCTATCCCATACTTTAGCTCTAATACTGGCAAATCGTTGAACGCCCTTTCTGCTTCCTTCCTCCTTTTCTCTAGCCACTCTGCCATTTTTACCCAACAGACCCTTCCATCTCCAGTTCAATGAGCTTGTTGAGCTCTACGGCATATTCCAAAGGAAGAGCTTTCATAATCGGTTCAATGAAACCAGAAACGATCATCTGAACCGCCTGCTGCTCTGAAAGGCCGCGGCTCATCAGGTAGAAAATTTGCTGGTCACTTATCTTCCCAACAGTTGCTTCATGGCCGATATCCACATTCTTTTGTTTGATGTCGATGTACGGATACGTATTCGTCACTGACTCCTTGTCGAAGAGGAGGGCATCGCAGGCAACATTTGACTTTGCACCAACTGCGCTCTTATTGATTTTTAAGAGTCCCCTGTATGTGGTGATGCCATCACCTCTGCTGATCGATTTTGCGGTGACTGTGGATGCGGTCTTCTTCCCGATATGTATTATCTTTGCCCCGGTATCCTGGTTTTGGCCAGGCCCAGCAAAAGCAATGGAGAGATGATCAGCCCTGCTGTAATCCCCTTTCAGGACCGTTGAAGGGTAGAGCATTGTCACTCCAGAACCCATATTGCCGCCGATCCATTCCATCACCCCCTGTTCATCAACAATCGCTCTCTTTGTGTTCAGGTTATAGGTGTTTTTTGACCAGTTCTCAACACTTGAGTACCTGCATCTGGCATTTTTATGAACAAATATCTCCACACACCCTGCATGAAGAGAGTTGACATCGTATTGCGGGGCGGAGCATCCTTCGATATATTGGACTGATGCTCCTTCATCGATGATTATAAGAGTATGCTCGAACTGGCCGCCTTTCCTTGCATTCATCCTGAAATATGCCTGCAAGGGGAGCGGGACATGGACTCCTTTTGGGACATAAATGAACGTGCCGCCAGACCATACTGCTGCATGGAGCATGATGAACTTATGGTCATTTATCGGGACGCAGGTTGTCATGAAATATTTTTTTATGAGCTCTGGATGCTCTTTTACTGCAACGTCCATGTCTGAAAAGATAACCCCTTTTTCTTCGAGTTCTTTTTTTATCGTGTGATAAACAACATCAGACTCATATTGCGCGCCAACACCAGACAGTTTTGTTTTTTCCGCTTCAGGGATGCCAAGGCGCTCAAATGTCTTCCTGATGTCCTGAGGGAGGGCTTCCCAATCCTGCGCGTTCTTTATGGAATCCGGACGGTTGAAATAGATTATGTTGTTCAGGTCGAGTTTTTTTAGGCTTGGACCCCAGGTGGGAATCTTTGCCTTTTTGAAAAGCTCTAAACCTTGGAGGCGTTTTTTGAGCATCCATTCTGGCTCTTGCTTTTGCCTTGATATCTCCCGAACTATCTCTTCAGAGAGCCCTTCCTTTGTCTTATAGATTGACCTTTCCTCATTCTTATGGTCAAATGTCTCCCTGCTGATGGTTATTGCTTCTGTCATATCCTTGCCACCCCTTTATGATGTGAACAGAGGGCGCAGTCTGCTGGAAGGTTTGCATGCTTCTTGTGCAGATCACAAATGATCGTGTCTTTTGCCCTAATCATCTGGAGTATATGCTGAGATTCCCTGATGAGGTCCTCTTTTGTGGATATTCTTTTGACTGCCTGAGCTATTGCCTTCTGGATTATGGGATTAAAAGATGCATTGTCACCCCTCTTCTTGCTCAAATATTGGCTGATTGTCGATTCTCTTACCTGGAGGAGTCCAGCGATCTCTCTTTGGGAGAGGCCTTTTTTCTTGAACTCTGTGGCAAATGCATTCCTGAGCGCTGGAATGACATATCTTACTTCAATCTCCTGAGGATAAATGAGCTCCTGCATATACTTCACAATTGTGAAGATGTTTTTAAATGTTATGCTTTCTGGGAAGGAAACAGTTAGCAACAATAGTTAGCAACTAATGTATCCTGCTTTGTAGAAAATCTCGCTTCCCGGAAACCTAGGCAAGGTATCGGTCGCTGGCGAGGCTCATTGGCGGGCCTCATCTGCTTAAAACCTCCCACAGACTTACATTTCACCTTTAAGAGAACCTCGGAAGATGATGCTCACCACCATTTTCTTCAAAGCCAAGGTATCCGGAAGCTTTAAAAATGCCCTTCTACCCCCCATTATATTGCCTTTCAGCATGGGCACATCAGCAGATGACCGATGCGAGACGCTACGAGGGCAATAAAATCGTAGCTCATGATTCTCTTGAGCCTCGGAGGAAACTATGACAGAACCACAGTTTTTAGTGCCACAAGATGTGTACCTGAAATCCGGCATTAGCATCGGAACAAAATTCAAGACAAAATACATGGAGAAATTCATCTATAAAACGAGGCCCGACGGACTCTCTGTGCTCAATTTGCAGCAGATCGATGCACGCCTTGTCAATGCTGCAAACCTTCTTTCGCATTATGCACCAGATGAGATCCTCATCTGCGGCAGGCGAGAGAATGCATGGAAACCAGTTAAGCTCTTTTCAGAACTCACTGGTGTTGCCATCTTTCCTGGCAGGTATCCTCCCGGAACGCTCACGAACCCAAAATTAAAGACGTACATGGACAAGAAACTGCTCCTGGTCGTTGATGCGTGGCCTGATGGAAATGCTGTCAAGGATGCGATTAAAGTCGGCATCCCTATCATCGGCCTTTGTGATACGAACAACCAAAGCAACAACCTAGACCTCATTGTGCCCTGCAACAACAAAGGGAAAAGGAGCCTTGGACTCATCTTCTATATCCTTGCCAGGGAATACCTCATGAAACATGAAAAAATAAAGGATGAGAAAGAGATGAAGTATTCCATGGATGACTTCATGGGCGAATGATCATGGGACAAAAATCCCATTCTTTTCTATTTTTATCTCGCACTTTTTAGTTTCTGGGTGGATTAAGGATGCATAGTTCTTTTCTCCCACCTTCTTTAGCTCAATGATGGCATCTGCCTGCTCTTTTACAACCCTTGCCCCAATCATCTCAAAATCCTTGTAGGGATTCCGAAGAGCGCCGTATACCTGATTGGTGATGATAAACGGGATCCTATGAAGGCGGGATAATTCATGGAATGTCCTGAGCTGTTTTTTTAAGATGGTATTCATGAGGTCCGGGTCTTTTTTCCATTCTGCACGATAAAAATAGCTGAGTGAGTCGACTATAACTAAGCTGATCCTTGAGCTGTCTAAGATTGCCGGAAGGCGGTTAATGTATTGGTTTTGCTTATAGAAATTGACCGGGTCCAGATAGATAATGTGCTGGAACATTTCCTCTGTCCAAAACGGTGCCATCTGCTTAATCCTCTCGACAGAAAAACCCTGCTCGGTATCGATGAAGAGCACTTTCTTTTTTTCCTTCACCTTACTGATTGCCGCCTCAAAGCAGAGGGTTGTCTTCCCTGTTGCTGCCGGACCATAAAGGATGATGAGCTGGTCTTCTCTTCCGAGGAATCTCGTGAGAAGGGGGCTGCCAAGAATCATCGTCATATCATTCAGAAAAGAAGGGATTATAAAATGGTTTCTTTGCTTTGGACGATACATTTAATAAAACTCAAGTCCTCATCTTATGCATGCACGAAGCACTCTTCTATGAAAAGCTCGCAGACAATAAGGTACACTGCACGCTCTGTCCAAGGGATTGCGTGATCAATGATGGGAAACGGGGATTTTGTTATATCAGAAAAAATGAAGGGGGAGTGCTTTATGCCGTCTCTTATGGGAAACCGAGCTCGGTTGCGATCGACCCCATCGAGAAAAAACCATTGTTCCATTTTCTCCCTGGAAGCGCTGTGCTCTCCATCGGGACAGTTGGGTGCAATCTCGGATGCAAATTTTGCCAGAATTGGGACATTAGCAAAGCACGAGATGAATTAAGGCTCTCCTACCAGGTTAGTCCGGAACATGTTGTTTTCCTCGCAAAGGAGCACTCTTGCCTTAGCATCGCGTTTACCTATAATGACCCTACCATCTTTGCGGAATATTGCATGGACACATTCACTGCTGCACAACAAAAAAGGATCAAGCGGGTGTTTGTGACTGCTGGCTATATCACTCCTGAGGCCCGTGAAGCGGTGTATTCGCATCTTGACGCCGCAAATATTGACCTCAAAAGCTTTAGCGAAAAATTCTATAAGAATATCTCCTTAGCGCATCTAGAGCCTGTACTCGACACCATCAAGTATGTGCATGCTCAAGGGATATGGTGCGAACTAACAACACTCCTCATCCCTGGACGAAATGATAGCGGCCAAGAGATAGAAAAGATGTGCGATTGGATCCTTGCACAGCTGGGGCCGGATGTGCCATTGCATTTTACCGCGTTTCATCCCGACTATCTGATGATGGACGTGCCGCCAACGCCGCCAGCAACCGTGGAACATGCGAGGAACATCGCGCTTGGAAAAGGACTGCACTATGTGTATACAGGGAATATCCATTCAAAAGAAGGACAAAACACGTATTGCCCATCATGCAATAAGCTGCTGATAGAGCGCTCCTGGCATCATGTCATCAGAAACAATCTTGTGGAGGGAACTTGCCCATGCGGAAGAACAATCCCTGGCGTTTGGAACTAAAAGAATCACTCACTCATATCATGCCTTTGTTTTGGCATGTGAGCTTTCTCTTCTTTTGCTCACTCCTCCTCGGAATAATGTTTTCTTCCCTTACGCTCACGTATCTTGCACCACTTTTTGACAACCTCAAGAGTGTTGTTTCCTCCCAAGGGTTTTTCCCCCTCTTTCTCTTCATCTTTTTTAACAATGCACGAGTTGCATTCCTTTCCATCCTCCTTGGCCCTTCTATCATTGCCCCATACCTTTTCATCTTCACCAACGGCATCATCATCGGTGCAGTTGTACGCGCAGCCACACCAGGAACGCTTTTCTTGCTGCTCCCTCATGGCATCTTTGAATTACCAGCAATCCTGCTCTCCTTTGCGTACGCAATCAAGATCGGGCGGGCATGCTTATTTCATAGGAATAAACTCACCGATGCATATGCGGAAGGATTTATTGTCTTAGTAAAACTCATCCTCCCCCTCCTCCTCTTTGCTGCCTTGATAGAATCATTCCTCATTACCGTGCTAAGGTGACATAAATAAACAGGAGAGAAATAAACAGAAGAGCGCTACAAAGAAATCTGCCAATTGCAATCCTTAATGCTTTCGTTAACAGTACCCTTTCCGGCTTCAACAAACCATCAAGATATCTGCACCAATACCATCTTTTCCTTGTTTTTTTTGTTTCATTACCGGCCAGATCTTGTGTTTTTCGAAAGAATGGCGTTTCACACCATCATTTATTCACGCTTTTTATTATTTTTTCATTATTTTTCCCATACCTTCTTTAACCTCCCGCTCTCTATTATCCTTATGACCCTCTCACTGCTGTTCCTCATTGCCCTTCCTACAACTGTTGGGGTGATAGAACCTGGGCCGGCTCAAGTAGAATTTCTTCTTCCATCCAAGCTATCACCTGCGAGCTTTTATTCCCCTGTTTTTTCCCTGAAAACAAGCATTCCCTCTTCTCCTGAAGCACTCCTGCTTGTCAATGACCATCAGTATTGGAATGGAACCATCTATCTTACAGGAGAAACCAGTTTTGGAAGCTTTCGCGCGGGCGCGCCAGGAGACTACACTTTGTGTCTTGCTTTTCCGTCATTCAACAGTACATATTGCCATACAGTCGAGGCTTTAGTCGAGCTTTCTGAAGACGGAGAGGTTATTTATGAAACCGGCCAAGAAAAAGTGCTCTCATCCCTCCCCCTGATTTCCGGACTCGGTATTCCCCTCTTCCTGTCTGCCTTCTTTTTTGAGCAGACAGGAAAACATTAATAAAAGGATACCTCTTGCCCCTTCCCCATGGTTGAAAAAGAAAAACTTGAACAATTCAAGGAAAAAGGGTTCCTCAAGGTACGCGTGATCATCGAGATGCTCGGGAAGCCAAAAGATCATGTCACCGAGACACTCAAGGAGTTCATAGAGAAGATGAAATCCGATGAAAAGGAAATCACGCTTGAAGAAGAATTCTATTCTGAAATCAATGAGGAAGCTGACAGCTATTTCAGCTGCTTTGCAGAACTTCTCTTCTGGATAAAAGACATCCCTTCACTTGTCGGCTTTTGCTTTGACTACATGCCCTCTTCAGTCGAGATAGAAGAGCCTGAGGTGATAACCGCCACAAATTCCGACTGGGCATCAATGCTCAATGACCTCCAGGCAAAGCTCCATAACATCGATAAGATAGTCAAAGAATCAGTGTCCCAAACAAACTTTCTCAAGAAAAATTTCCAACGCCTCCTGGCAAACACGCTCCTTGTGCATATTGCGGTCCATCCGGCAGCAACACCTGAACTGGCGCAATTGACAGGTGTTCCCGCAAAAGAGTTGCAGCCTTTCCTGGACAAACTCATCGAAGAGAAAAGCATCATAGAAGAGGAAGGGATGTATAGGAAACCAAAAAAACATGCGGCTCCATAAAGAACTCGAAGCGTTGCTGTTTTCCTCCGGCAGAAAGATGACTGTTGAGGAGCTAGCAAAACTCACCCGGGATAATGAAGAGGACATTGCCTTGGCGCTCCATGAGATAAAAAAGCGGCTGGATGATGAACAATCATCCCTGATGCTCATCGAGGAAGAACCCGGGTCTTGGAAACTTTCTGTCCAAGAGAAATTTGTTCCGCTCGTGTCAAATGTCGTGACAAAAACAGACCTGCCAAAAACAGTCATCGAAACATTGGCCGTTGTTGCCTGGAAAGCGCCAGTGCTCCAAAGCGATGTTATTGCCATACGAACGAACAAGGCATATGACCATCTCGCTGAACTAGAAGAGCAAGGATACATCAGCCGGGTCAAGAAAGGACGAACCAAGCTCATCAGGCTCGCACCAAAGTTCTTCGATTATTTTGACCTGCCTCCAGACAAGCTCAAGGAGCACTTTGGCAAATTTGATAACATCGAACAACTTATCACTTCAAAAGAAGATGAGGCCAGACGGCTTTCAGCAGAGCTCAAAAAGCTGAAAGAAACGGAAGCTGAAGAAAAAAGGAAACAGCAGCAGCTCATGGATGGGACTATCGATCTTGAGCCTATAGACCTGGATGCAAAAGAAACAGAAAACTCCATACCCCGCGCCCATGAACCGGAAAAGCCCCCGTCTCACACCAATCAGACAGAGAAAACAACTACAGGAGGGAACGGGCAGGATGTCTCATGACTGCCATTAGGCATCTGCCCTCTGAACTTATGAGCACGCCCATTATCCATTCAGGATTTGAAAAAGATGTCATCATCCCACATGGCTTAGCAAAACCCTATCTTCATTTTGGCTGCGGCAAAAAGCCCCTCAAGGATTTTGTCAATGCTGATATCATGAACCTTGGCAACAATATCGTTTTTGATTTTGACTCATTCCCATATCCCTTCAAGGACAACCATTTTGGATATGTCTATTCTCGAATGGTCTTTGAACACTTAAAAAATCCCTACGCGGTGCTAGAAGAGCTCTGGCGTATCATGAGAAAAGGCGCTTTCATCGACATCATCGTTCCTCATTATACTTCCCCCGGGGCACACAATCCCCTTCATCTCTGCTTTTATGATTCCCACGTCATGGATTTTGTCGATAAGAACATGATTCGCCACGCCGGGCTGAACGATTATGGCTTCACTTGTGATTTTGAACTCATCTCGACAAGGTTGAACTTTTCCAAAGGCAAACAATTTTGGAATTATGCAGTGGAATTGATTGCGAACAAAAAACCTGATCTCTATGAGGGGACACCTCTTAGCGCTTTTCCCTGTTCGAGCATCACCTTCCGGATGAAAGCCAGAAAATGAGATTCCTCCTCAAGTGCCCTTCCTGCGGGAATAGCATGCAATACCAAACCAGCGGGACTTACCTTGATGGGAAAAGAAAACAATGCGTGTACTGCGGAAAAGGCTTCCTTGTCAGGGAACATATCGTAAAGAAACTCTGACCTTTCCCAGATCCTATGATTCCAGCTCGATTTGCAGCTGAAGAAGCTGGGTGATCAAAGCGGACACTTTCTTGATGTGATGCGCTGCTTCAAGGTCACCATTCGATGCTTTCTTGAACTCTCCATCTGTCTCCAGCGTCAATGCAGCATTTTTGTCAAAGATTGCGATGATAACTGGCACCTTGTAGGCATAATGAAGCTCGTAGAGGGACCTGATAAGCTTATTTCGCTCAATTAGGATATGCTTGAATCTCCTGTTTGACAACGGCTGAGAGGAGAGATGTGCTGCCATTTTCTTTAACTCATCACCTACCAGCTCGAGCGTCAATATATACGAATATATCGTTGGGGTCTTGCTGAACCGATGATACCCTTTCCTGTTCAAGCAGCGAAGGCAATAATCCGTGAATCGGTCAATATTTGTGTCTGTCCCTGCCATCCCTGTCAGCATCTCAGGATTGTTCTCTTGCATCGCCTGCTGGAGGTCTCCTACCATGCTCATGAGGAGGAGAAAAATCCTTCTCAATGCGTCGTCAAACTGGTCCTTGCTCACGCCTCCTAGGTCCTTGACAATACAGAAATTCTGCTGCTGGTCGGTAATCTCCATTCCCACAAAACGATAGACCATGTCCTGGAGCATGTCCATTGTCTTCATCTTCAGGCGCCTTTCCATATGCGCAATGCTTGAATAAACAATGTCATACTCCTTATTCTGTGATTCAAAAATGATCTTTATCTCGTCATATCCTGTCCTGTAGGCACCGATGAATTTTCTCCAGACGATGGGATTAGAGAGGCCGGAGATATCAATCGTTTTTCTTTTTTCAAGGAGGCGCTTCTCGCAGGCAATCTGCAGGGTATTATCCTGCTCAGCAATGTCTACCTCATCCCCAGACCTGAGATTATTTGCCGTTATCCAAGATTTTGGCAAGGTCACTGTCAACGTGTCCACACCCTGCTTAATCAGACGACGCTTCATTTGTTGCTTTTCCAAATCCCTGATATATAAAGATACTGGATTCGTCATTATGAATATTCAACTATTCTCTTATATATTATATATCGAAAAAGAATATATGCTTGAATTTTTGGGGCCATAGAAAAACTGGAGGAGATTTTCATGACAGAAACATTAGACTATGGGCTTGATCCCCGTGAACTGAGCCTTCTTGCTGATCGGTATTGCTATGAAGGGAAACTACTCGATCGACGGCAAAAGCAGGGCAATGGGCATTCGCCAACGCCCGGCAGTCTCCACCGAACAATCCTTTGGATGGATGACAGCTACAGCGCAGTACAAGACCTTGTGAGGGAAAATCCTTGCTTTCCTCGAACACCCCTTGAGGGCGACCTTCTTGCACGGCTTACTACCTCATATGAGACAATCAAGGCAAGAATCGGCCTCGCTTATGACACGGCTGCTGGAAGATAGCCCCTCCCACTATTTTCTTTTATTTTTAATATTCTCAAACTGCCAAATTTTGCCATTTCAGGCCTTCTAGAGGCAAAATAGAATCAAAAACTTTATAAAGCATCCCTGCTTCCTTTTTCTTGACTAAGTATGGAAAAAGAGTCTTCTGAAGGCCACTCTTCTGTTCAACCATCGGCCACGGAACCAGTAGCACGCATCTTCCCCCGTGAGATAGAAGAGGAGATGAAACAAAGCTATGTCGACTATGCGATGAGCGTGATTGTCGGGCGGGCACTTCCTGATGTTCGTGACGGCATGAAGCCGGTGCACCGACGCATACTCTACGCCATGAATGACATGGGCCTTGTGCACAACAAGCCATTCAAGAAATCTGCTAGAATCGTAGGGGAAGTGCTTGGCAAGTATCATCCTCATGGCGACACAGCAGTATATGATTCCCTTGTCCGCATGGCGCAGGATTTCTCATTAAGATACCCTCTTGTTGATGGACAGGGAAACTTTGGCAGCGTTGATGGAGACAACCCGGCAGCCATGCGTTATACTGAAGCGCGCCTCAAAAAGATCGCAGAAGAGCTCTTGCAGGACATTGACAAGGAAACAGTATCCTTTACCCAGAATTTTGACAATAGCTTAACTGAGCCGTCTGTATTACCCTCAAAGCTGCCATCACTCCTCATGAACGGCAGCAGCGGGATTGCTGTTGGCATGGCCACAAACATCCCCCCCCATAATCTCAAGGAGCTTTGCAAAGCAACAATTGCTCTTATTAAAAATCCTGAACTGTCCATGAATGAATTGATCGAATATCTGCCAGGACCAGACTTTCCCACGGGAGGCATTATCAAAGGGGTTGGAGGCATTCGATCAGCGTACAAAAACGGCAGGGGGCTCATCAAAGTCAGCTCACAATCCCACGTCGAAGAGATCGGGGGCAAGCAGGCCATCGTCATCACGGAAATACCCTATATGGTCAATAAGGCGACGATGGTCGAACAGACTGCTGAACTCATCCAACAGAAGGTACTGGAAGATATTTCTGATATCCGGGATGAATCAAACAGGGAAGGGATCAGGGTCATCTTTGAGCTCAAAAAGGGGGCACAACCTGATATTGTGCTCAACCAACTGCTGAAACATACACGGCTGCAGGTAACCTTCGGCATCAATTTTGTTGCCCTCGTCAACAATCAGCCAAGGACATTGTCTCTCAAAGCGCTCCTGCAGCACTTCATCGACCACCGGAAAGATGTTGTCTACAAAAGGACTGCATTTGACCTCAAGAAGGCAGAAGAGCGAGCGCACATCCTCGAAGGCCTGACTATCGCCCTTGACAATATCGATGCTGTCGTGCAGAAGATCAAGAAATCACGGGACGCACCAATTGCCCTTGCCATGCTCCAAAAAGATTATTCTCTCACTGAACTCCAGGCAAAAGCAATCCTTGAGATGCGCCTCCAACGGCTTGCCTCAATGGAGCAGGAAAAAATCCGGACTGAGCTCTCTGAACTCAAAGTGAAAATATCCGAATTGAAAGGCATCCTCTCCTCTAATGAAAAAATCTTTGGCATTATTATAGATGAGCTCGATGAAGCGATGACTCAATATGGGGATGATCGGCGGACAATCATTGAAAGTGGAGACTTTGAAGAAATCGATCGGGAAGCACTCATCAAGCCTGAGCAGATGGTCGTGACGATCACGCATGCCGGCTACATCAAGAGGACAGCGATGGCGCTCTACCGAGAACAGAAGCGGGGGGGGCGTGGGATTAAGGCTGCTGGCACGAAAGAAGAAGACTTTGTCAAAGATGTGTTCGTCGCAAACACCCATGACACCATGCTCTTCTTTACGAATAAAGGGATGGTGCATTGGCTGAAGGTCTATGACATACCAGAAACTGCCCGGCATGCAAAGGGAAAACCTGTGGTGAACCTTATTTCCCTCTCTGAAGGAGAAAACATCTCTGCAATCGTGCCGGTTGATACGTTTGATGATTACCATTTCATCCTGATGGGAACAGAACAAGGCATTGTCAAGAAGACAAACCTTATCGAATATTCACGGCCGCGGAAGGGAGGGATCATCGGCATTACCCTTCGCGAAGGAGACAGCCTCATCGAAGTGAAGCTGACTGATGGAAAACAACAGGTCATCCTTGCGACAACATCAGGGATGGCAAACCGCTTCAATGAAGAAGAAGTGCGACCGATGGGGCGAGGAGCATCGGGAGTCATTGGCATTCGCCTCAAAGCGCAAGACAAGGTTGTCGGGATGGTGCTCGGGGAAGATGACCATTATCTCCTCACCATCACTGAACAAGGATATGGCAAGCGAACGACCATGAGCGAATACCGCCTCACTGCGCGAGGATCATCAGGGGTTCGCAACATCATCTGCTCTGAGAGGAATGGGGTGGTTGTTGGAGTATTATCTGTTGTTGACAATGATCAGGTCCTTTTCATCTCAAAGAATGGTGTGGTCATCAGGACAAGCGCGGCAGCCATCCGGCCAATTGGCAGGAATACCCAAGGGGTCAGGCTCATGAAGCTTGAAGAGGAGGACAGCGTGGCAAGCGCTGCCCGGATACCGCCAGAAGACGACCCAGAAGAGAATAGTGAGAATTCAAAAGAACTAAAAGAACTAAAAGAACCAAGGAGTACCCCTCGAATACCAGATGAACTAGATGAACTAGATGATGAAGAACCATCTGTTGACAAGACAATATCCCAAGACGACATCATCTCGCAGAACATCAGCGAGGAAGACTTTTTCTAAACCCTTAAATAGCTAGGATGAGTTGTGTGCTTATGGAAGGCATGATCATCACCCATCCCGGCATGGAAGAGGTGGCAGCACAAGAGATCAAAGAAATAATCGGAGCAGAAGCTGTTGCCGGAAAGAGCATGTGCATGCTTAGCGCTGATACAGAACAACTGTTCTCTCTTGCCTATGCAGGACAATCATTCCTTCGGGTCCTGAAACTCTATCGCTCTTTTACTATCACTGCACTCGAAGACATCAAAAAAGAATTGTCAAATGTATCCCCCTTAGTGTTTCCTTCTGAAGGGATGATCTGCATTCAAACGATAAGGGTAGGGAGCCATCCTTTCCAGAGCATCGATGCAACAGAAACGGCGTTATCGTGTTTTCGGGAGACTCTCCAGGGAAGGATTTCACTCAAGAACTACCAGCACCTGGTGATGCTGATCATCAATGACGACCAATGCTATTTTGGTCTAGATATTGCAGGGTTTGACTTATCAAAAAGGGATTACAAAGTCTTTTTACACCCCTCATCGCTTCGAGGGACGCTTGGGTATGGAATTGTCCGGATGTCTGGGTATGTGCCTGGAAAAGTTCTTGTTGATCCTTTCTGCGGCTCTGGCATCATCCCCATCGAAGCGGCGTTCTTTTGTTCCCGCTTGCCTGTTTGCATGTACCGAAAAAAAGATTTTCTGATGAAAGAAGAGATGCAGAATGTTTTTGCGGCGCGCGATAAGAAAGCAAAAACGTGCGGAAACATCTCCGGCTTTGACCGGCAACTTCGGCACGTCTCTGCCGCAAAAAAGAATGCAGCGATTGCGGGAATAAAGGATATTTCCTTTTCCCGGGTCGATATCGAGGATCTGGATCTGCGGTTCGATAAGGGGAGCGTTGATTATATCGTGACGCAACCACCGGAGCCTTCCCGCATCCATGAAGAGAAGATCATTGCGAAGGTCTATAGAGATTTTTTCAGGAATGGAGCATTTGTGCTGAAGAAGAAAGGGATATTATGCGTTTGTGTTCGGAAAAAAGAACCTATTGAGATGGTTGCTGGAGAGTATTTTACCAAGCTTGGGGAGCAGGTTATTGGGGTTGGAAAGGACTGCTGGATGGTTCTCCGGTTTGAAAAGAAGCCATGATTCTGAGCATCATCTAGCACCATCTTTATATACAGCCACCCATTCTTTCTCTTTAAGGGAACGTGATTTCACTACCGGACTGCCCAAGACGGCAGCACTGAGGAAAGTCCACCCACACGACCCCAGAACTGCGGCTCAATACCTGGTTTTGGGAGGAAAATGCCACTCTTGGAAGAGAGGCCCAGCAATGGACGGCAACTGCACAGCAACGACACTCCCTGTGGAATGGGATGAGATGGAGAAGGCCTTGGCGACAAGGCTCGAGATAACCCGTCGACGTCTCCACAGGTGCAGGTGAAACGGCAAGCCCTGGCATGTGCAAGCTGAAAACGCGCTTAGACGAATGTGAAGAAGGGTCATCGATCAGGCAATCCTTGTCTGGTTTTGGGCCCTACAGAAGGTGGCTTACCACGTTCCCTTTTTTATTCTTGCATAGCTTTTCTTCATTAGTTTATTCTGCCACTTTTCATTTTTCGGCAACAATACTACTGGTGATTATTTACTTGTGCTGAATAATATTTCTACGGCAACACCACCATCGGCCGGCAGACCGCTTTTCTTTCCCTTGGTCAGAAAAGCTCGGCTCAGATCCTTCGCCGTCTGCGCCAGTGGTGTTGCTTTTATCTTTCGTTTTGAGCAGAGCGAAAAAACCGGTCCACCTGCCAGCGGCGGTGATGGTGCTGTATCACAGAAGAAGATTTCTGACTCTTCAGGTTATTTTCTTCAGCAAGCTTTCTGATCCCTCGGGATATTTTCATCAGCAAGCTTTATAAAGAACGGTTTGTTCCTCTCACCCATGTCAAAAGACAAAGTATCAATGCCCCAGAGCATGGGGGGGCTTGTCAGATATTTTGATGAGTACAAAAGCAAGATCGAGTTTACCCCTGGCCATATCATCATCATGATCATCCTTGTAATGGTCATCATGCTCTTCTTGCACGCATATGGCAACAGCTGGCTGGCAGCACCATAACCCCCATGATACCTGGCATGGACCCCCGGATGATGAAACAAGCAATGAAAAAGCTTGGTATCAAACAAGAGGATGTGGATGCTCTTGAGGTAGTAATCAAGTGTCCTGACAAGACTATTATTGTTTCCAATCCCTCCGTGCAGCAAGTTGAGATGGGAGGGCAGGTGACGTTCCAGGTCGCCGGCACCATCAGCGAGGAAGAACGATCGAGCGCACCTGAAATCTCAGAGGAAGATGTTTCTACAGTTGTTGAACAAACCAGCTGCACAAAAGAGGAAGCACGCGAAACTCTTGAAAAGCACTCCGGAGATCTTGCGGCAGCCATCCTGGAACTCCAAGAGCAATAACTATTTATAATCTAAAACTCCAGATAATCATTTATGGGGCCCGAGGGGGAGTATCTTCAGAAAGCGAACGAGTATCTCTCCACTGCACATTATCTCCTGACGGTTACGTATCCCATCATCGATAATCCCCGCTTTTTCTTATCTGTCCTGGACCATCTTTTCCTCGGCCTGACAAACCTCATGGCAGCGTTCCTCTCATCTGAGACAATGGAAGCGGACGTGCACTCCTTTGAGGACACGTTCGAATCAAAATTTGCCCTTTTTAAGGAGATTGCACCAAAATACCTTGAGCGGTCTGAAGAACACATCCAGCTCCTTCAGGAAATAAAAGACCTGATTGTTGCCCACCGAAAAAGCCCCGTAGAATTCACAAGAGATAATTCCTTTATCATCTGCATGGAAGACTATTCCACCCGGAAGATCACAGAGGAAGAAATCAAAAAGTATATAAGCAGAGCCCGGCTCTTTTTCCTTGACATAGATGAGATTACCTCAGCACAAAAAAGCGTATGATGAAGAAACCCCGATCGGTGAAGCGCTGATCAACGCCCTCGAAGAGCTCAAGCGCGCAGATCACCAGGTCTATGTCAGCCTGAAATATACCCGGACTGTTGATGTTATCAAGAACATTCTCAACCGGTTCATCAATGCCACGAAAAGCGCTATTGATGCATACCTTCTCTATGCGATAGAAAAGAAAAAGCTCGGCGAGATGCCAGGATCCGTCATGGAATGCATCTCCACCTTCCGCTCCCTTGCAAGCGAGCGCCCAGAACTCGTCAGTTTTATTAACTTGTATATCTATATGAGAAACATGAACAGGTCAGAGTATGAGCGATTCGGTGAATTCCGCAGAAATGTGACAATGAGAATCACCCTTGATGGCGCAACGCACGACCTTACGATCGATGCCATGTATGAACTCAACAGAAGGACAATTGCGTTTGTGACTGCCATCCGGGACATTATCCTGTCGGGCGAGAAACCATGACAAAATACATTGCCATTGCTTCTGGAAAAGGAGGCGTTGGAAAAACCACCACTTCCATCAACCTCGCCCTTGCCCTGACAAATTTTGGCCGGGATGTGATCCTTGTCGATGGGAACATCCACACACCACACATCGGCATCCACCTTGGCAGCCCCCTTGTGCCCTGTTCTTTCCATGACGTGCTTGCAGGAGACAAGAAAATCACTGAAGCAATCTATCTTCACCCTTCCGGACTTCGGCTCATCCCTGGCAGCATCAAGCTTATCGAAGGGATCAATTATGAGGATATCAAAAAACATATCCATTCCCTGAATGGGCATGCTGAAGTCGTCATCATTGACTGCCCACCAGGATTTACTGATTCTCTTCCGATCCTGGAATCGAGCGATGAAACCCTCCTTGTTGTCGCTCCAGAGATCAGCTCGGTCACCGATGCCATCAAGACAAAAGTGAAAGCAGAAGAACTTCACTCAACTGTGATTGGCGCAATCATCGTTGGCTCACGCAAAAAAGACTATGAGATGAGCAAAGAGAGCATCTCCTCTTTACTTGAAACACCAATCCTCTCCAGCATTCCTTTTGATGAAGCGGTCAAGAAGGCCCAGCACCTCCATCACCCTGTTGTCTATCATGCTCCCTTCTCTGCGTCCAGCACTGCATACAAGGAACTCGCAGGGCTGCTGATCGGGCAAGGGTATGATACCAACCTTAAGTACAAGCCATCATGAACACGATAACACTCCGAGAGCGCCTTCGAAAAAAAGGGTGGGAAGACTCTGACATCGAACAGGCAATCTCCGTCCTTGATGACCCTGCAAAACAGGAAAAGCATGTCGTGTATAGGAAATCTTCTCAACGGGTTTTGTATTGGATGGCGCTTCTTGTGCTCACTGCATGCAACCTTCTTGTATCGCTTGTGATGGTGCCATTGTTCCTTGTCCTGAATTATCTGCCTCTCTATCTTATCATCGGATCGATTGGACTCATATTCGGGCTGCTCTTCAACATCGTGATCTGGGACATTGAGCACCTTGAGCGAAAACATCATATTTTTGCTGGGTTTTTCATCCCTCTTGTGTCCCTCATCGATATTCTCGTGATCGTGCATTTTTCCAATTCTCTTGCAGCATTGTTGTCCCTTAACATCCCTCAAAACCCTGTTCCGATCGTGATCGTGTATGTCGGGATGCTTGTGCTGCCCTACCTGATCTCGTTTGGGAAACAGAAACAGCTAGGATTATTTAGTAACTTATAAGTAGCTAATTAAGAAAGATTTTTAAAGGGGGACGGGTTTCTTGGGGCATGGAACCAATAGATAGAAGGCAACAGCTCACTGATCTCTTGCTTGGACATTTTGATCCTGAAGAATACAAACAGAATCATGATAGCTTTTACGAACAGCTCCTTGAGGCAGGAGATGACCAACTTGCAAGGATGCAAGCGGTAGGATTATTGGTTGGAGCTGGATCAATCGTCGATATCAATGGCCATGGGGTTGTCGTCGTTGGTGATGGGGAGATCGAGATGGGGCTCTTGGAGCTTTTTAAACAAGATAATTATGCCATAAGAGATGATAACTGCATCTTCTATGTTGATCCTCTAGGGGATGGTAGAGCACTTCATGTTTATGGTGAAATCCCTCTATGTGATTCCTGCGGACAAGATTGGGCTTATCTTGCAACACAATATATCAATCATTTTACCAGAACGGCAGGGTTGCCCTTATATGGGATTGTTGCTGTGAGTGAACCTGGCCTTTTCAACCCTACCTTGACAGCACGGGCAAATATACTCAATCTTGGGTTACTAGGGGACATTGACGGCATACCACAACATCCTGCCCTGAGAGAATCTGATCCAATCTTCTTCAATTATTTTACTGTTACCCCTGAATGCCACCATTGCTATGAAGCTACAAAGACAGCAGTTGTTGTTGAAACAGAACTTGTTGATCTGAGAAGGCACAGGTAATTCTTATCATTCTCTTCTTGATAATTGCACTAATTATCCTATCTGAAAAAACAACACTAGCACAGATTGCCAAGCCTCTTAGCGAAGGCTTTTTGAGCAGAGAGAAAAACCAGTTTGTGGCCATTACTGTTGTTTTTTCTCCGTTTTCAATAAGACAACAAGGATGCTCACCGAGCAATCTCACTTCGCTTTGCTTCGTTCGGAGCTCGTTTACCGTCTCGTTGCAGTCTTGTATTACAAGTATGTAGAAGTGAAATAACAAGGACGGTAACCGAGTAAACTCGTTCATTTCATTCACTCGTAACTCTGTTACCGTCTGGATTACGCTCTCGATGCAAACACTCTGCACGAATTAGAAGGACGGTAACCGAGTAAACTCGTTCATTTCATTCACTCGTAACTCTGTTACCGTCTTGATGCAATCTTAGAATGCAAGCAGTAAGAAGAAAAATATTTAGGACGGTAACCGAGTAAACTCGTTCATTTCATTCACTCGTAACTCTGTTACCGTCTTGATGTTGCAATCTTATGCAAATAATAGCTAATCTCTTAAATAATAAAACATTTTTGGCAGCTCTTTACTGTTATTGAATGTTTTGCGCAAGTGATATTTTGCTGCATTGAGTGAGGGTAGTACCCTGTTCGCAAGTGCCTTTCTTCCTGGTTTCCAGCATTGCTCAGTTGGATTTTCCTCAGGTGAGCATTTAGGGAAGTATGCGAGTCTCACAGATTTGCTGTGTCGTTGAAGATACTCCTTAACCATTGCTCCTCCATGAGCTTTTGCGTTGTCAACGAATAGCAAGAATTTTCCCCAACGTCGTCTTAGCTTTTCCAAGAATCTGATGAATTGTGGCTGTCGCTTTTTCTTCGTGAATGTAAAGACAAAGCTTTTTGAGCTTCGTGCGCCAAAGACGTTTGTGCAGACATTCTTGTGGTTGATCTTCACGAACGGGTGGCTTCCACGTCGTGCCCATCCGCGCATGATGAGCGGAATCAGGCCGAAAGTCGCCTCATCCTGCGCGCCCACAACAAATCCTTTCGCCCGGTAGTACTTGGCTTTTCGCCGAGCTTTTTTTTAAATAGTGCGATCTCTTCGTCGCTGGGCCGCTGGTAGTGCCGCTTGCGTGGTCGCTGCATCGAGAAACCAAGCGAGACAAGCAATCTCCAAACGTGCTGTTTCACATATGTTTTCTTAAATTTTTTGGTGATGAGCGCTCTGAGTTCTTTGCTCGACCACAATCCTGAACGATTGTGTGGCGGTCCTTGCTCAAGAATTCTTACGAGTGCCGCTTGTTGTTTGACCGTGAGTTGTGCAGGTCTTCCTGGTTGTTTTATGCTATCTTTCGCGTCGATGCCCCTTGTTGTGAATCGTCGAAGCCAACCGTATACCGTATCACGTGGCGTACTCACGAGATAGGCAATTTCATCAATGCTTTTGCCTTGCTTTCTATGAATTGCTGCAAGTAAACGAGTTTTCGCCCTAGGATGTTTCTCGTGCGCATACAACGAACGTATGCGCTGCAAAGATGTATCGGGCAAGAATAGATGTTTTTTCGGAAGATTCCACATATAGATCACCTCATATATCAATTGCTAAGAAGTACCACTATATTAAAGTTTTGAAATTAAAGAGATATGCTATTATTTATGTTCTCATGGGTCACACCATGGCGAATGAGGATGAGGCGCATAGGGCATCAGAGAAAAACTTACTTTAAAATAGTATGGTTTACATTATTCCTTGAGGTGATCTGTAGAATTGAGCACATGGAAATGATGGGCCTTATCCCCTCTAATTTCTATTATTGAGACTGCGGTGTTCCCGGGATGATACTGCTGAAAGTGCTGCTCGTCTAAGGGTTTACCCTGCAGGTAGAGAAGAAGTGTTGTCATCACCCCTCCATGAGAGACAAATAGCACAGTCTCATTTTTGTGCTCATCATATACTCCCTTAAGGAGCATGAGTACCCTTGTCCTGGCATCCACCCATGACTCGCCATCCTTTGGATGCCAAGTATCAAACGGCTCACCTGATGCCTTTTTTTCTGCAAGCAGGTCTTTGCCCAGCTTTCCTTCAAAAACACCGCCGCTCGCTTCCCTCAGAAGAGGGGTGCACGTCACATGAATATGCGGATGGAATAACAGTATCTCCTCTGCTGTATCTTTTGCCCTGTCAAGATCGCTCACGTATGCTGCATCGATTTTCTCATCCTTTAATCGCAGCGCTAATTTCCTTGCCTGCTCAATCCCGACTTTTGTTAGCACCCCTGGAAGATGTCCTTGATGAATTTTTCTGAGATTCCCTTCAGTTTCTCCGTGGCGGGTGATGAATAAGCGCATAGTCAGGAGAGATAAGGGAACATTGAAAAGCGTATCGATTCTTGAGGATCTTACTTATTATGTGATATTATGTGATCGTTGTTCCTCGTTGTTCTTGGGAAAAGCAGCAACAATGACAGGAGACCGTTTTTTCTTACGAAAAACCTAGGCTTAGAGACTGAGCCTTCCCAGCCATTGCCGCTTTTTCCAACATCGCTGCTTTTTTCTATTATCACTTGGCAGTTGCTGCCTGGCTCTAAGCGTTTTGCTTCGAGCAAGATTTAAGTACTAGAAGTTCATAAAATGACCAAAAAAGGGTGAGAATGGGAAATTATCTGTTCCTCTTGAATGGAGTGAGTAACTTTGCAGTAGCCCTAGGCATTGGCATCCTCCTCTATCTCTACCAAAAAAAAGTTTCTCAGCAAGTCATCAGGGCAACGTATGGCCTCATTATCATCCACAGCATCTTTGCAGCGCTCAACTTTTCCTGGCTCTACCAGGTAAGCATGCCTGGACCAGAATTTGTTGCAATCTCTGGCATTCTCCTCGCCCTCCAGGCGACCTATTTTGCCTTTGCTCTCTCTGTGCTCACCCCCACTCCAGGATATCCCTACCTTCTCGCCCTCCTCCTCGGTTTTGCCTTTCCAACCCAATTTTGGGCTATCCTTGGGCTTGGCACAGGGGTTGCTGGAGCCTGCATCTTTGCATATCTTATCACCCACCACCAAAAGAATATCAGGATTGTGGGATTTGCAGGAATCACCTACAGCATTCTCATCATTATTTTCCATGGAATCTCCCTTCTCGGCCTGCCGTACACAACCATGCCCTGGATCATCCCCAACCTGGCGCTGATCTGGATGATTGCCACACTGACCATAAACCATAATGCCCTCAAAGAGCAAACAGCGCAGGAATTCTTCCAGAAAAAAGAGGTGAGCATGGGGCTCTTAGCGCTCAAATACCTCATCTTCATTTTCACCCTCTCCACCTTCATTTTTATTGGGGTGGCCTCACTCCACCAGATCGGATACCTCATGGCAGCGCAAATGGACGGATGCCAGGCAGGAAGGGCAATCATTTATGACCTCTCAAACCTGCCACGCATCGAAGTGGGGTGCGATGTTTCAGCTTTCTTTGCACTTGGCGGCCTTCTGGTGCCACTCCTCTTCTGCATCCTCCTCTATGCAATCGGCACTGAATTCATGATGTTTATCTCCCGCCTCATCTTGGGCTTTAGCCTCCTTGTCTCTTCAAGCGACCTTTCCTCATCGGAGAATATCGTCATCGTGCTCATGATCATAGCGCTCGGACTTGTCTTTTCCGGCATCTTCAAGCTGAGCAATTACTTCTTTCGCCAAACATATGTTCCAAGACGGCTCTTTGAGCGGTATATGGGAAACATCGAACCGGATAAATGCCTCTTCATCCATGATGGGTTTGTGGTCAAGAGTGTGTATGACCTCGCCTTTGCCTTTGCCCATATGGACCATGAAACATATGCTTATCATGTCACCAAAGAAAAAAACGACTTTGTCTCCTGGGTGCGCGATGTCATCCAGGATAACTTCCTTGCGTATGACCTCCTGGCAGTCAAGAATAAAGATGAAGCGCACGACCTTGTACTCAAAAGACTAGCAGCTGTGCCCCACCCATAACATTAATGAAATACTACTTAATAAGATACTAGTTTCACAGATAGAACGTCCCCATGTTTTGGAAAAAACAAATCAAACATAGGACAGAGCAGCCAAAGAGCATCAATGAGCTTCGCACGGCAAGATTTAGGGTGTTTTATGCAGAGCCCTACTTTGACATCGACCTTGAACGGGAGATCTCGTGGCATACCGAGCACCTAAAAAAGCTTCATACCCATGCGAAAAAGCCGCATCTCTTCCACAAGCAGTTCCATGAGGGGGAAATCACAGAACAGCGGGAGAAACACTTCAAGGAACACGTCCTTGATTCCATCCCTTTCCATCAAAATATCCTTGATGACCTAAAGAAACGGCTCGAAACACTCCATACTCTCATCCCCAAAAGAACCTACCTGATGATCCATGATATCTCCAGGAAGTATGGAGGAACCCCTGATTATTTTGTCTATGACAAAGAAACAAAAGAATTCTTTTTTGTCGCTGAAGGGCTAGATGATGCCAGGAAGAACTGGATGATCCTTGTCCGTGACGTTCACCAGATCTGCGATGTCATGGTCATCAATAAACCCCAGTAACGCTCGGTTATACCGGTCAAGATACACCTGTTCCAGCTCATCTTCCGAGCAGGTGACACCTTCCTTTACATACCTTCCAGTATCCATGCAGCTTCGAAATTCATCCCCCATAACAGATTCCCCAACACGGCTATCCACCTGCAATGCTTCGCTCCTTTCCTGGTCTATGCCCTCACTCATCCCTGCGCTATACACATCCACAGCCCCTAGATAATGAAGGATTTCATGCATCATGATGTGCCAGCCGGGCTTATCATAGAATGATGTTGCATTGACAGATGAGCAATTGACGAGGCCTCCAGCACGAAGACTGTTTTCCCCCAGCACAATACCCGGCTCGATGCCATTGACAATGCCCCCAATAGTGGTGCACCGATACTGCAAAGATGCCGGATCATTTGGAATGAGCAAACCAACATTGCCAAAAATGTATACAATCACATCAAAACTACGGGGGTCATAGCCAAAAGAAAGACGGACCTGCTCTTGGAGCCTATGAAGACCTTGACGGCGAATAAGGGTATCATAGGTGAACAGTCCGGGCTGGTCAAGAGATATCGTAAAAGCATCATTATCCTGCAGAATCGTGCATTTTCTGCAATACGACTCTAAGAAGTGCCCCTGCAGGGTGAGCGCTGGAGAGATGAGCAGCTCTGAGCCTGGCATTCTGCCATACTTTTTCGAACCATCCCATTCATAGAGAAACCCCACTTTGGCAGGCGTCCAAAAAAGAGAGGATGCCTGGAATGACCCGAGGGTAATTATTGATACATTCACCCTATTGTCGAACAGTGCACCAAACTCTTCAGTCATTCTGCTTGAGAGGCTATTGAGGAACTCATCCCAATCATCGCTCATCGTCTCGTTATCATGGTATAGGTATACTACACCGATATGAAGAGAACGAATACAGTCACCCTTCTTGCAGATTCCATCACAGAGCATTTCGTCACAAAGATTATTGCCCATCAGGGTCGCCTTGACCTCAGGGATGTTTGGGGGAGAGGGTATATCCTGAAGTGGAAGTTTTGGTTGATCTCTTCCAGACTGGATTACTTCTTCTTTATGAGGAAAAAGGAAGAGAACAGCTGCTAAGATACAGATGATAAGTACATATGTTGCGAGGAGCTGCTTGTTTTGCATCTGCTATTTTGATACAGGAGGAATACCTATCTTTGCCTGGCAATGGAGCCGTTCCTTCTCATTCACAATGAGATCGCACCATGCAGGATCAGGAACCCTTTCGTCATTCATCGTATTTGCAACAAAATTGTATATGCACCAGTCGATTTGGAATGGGTCTTTTAGGTTGTTGCATAATCCAGTATCATTCTCCTGGTAGGCGACAAGCGACACACAGGTTGAATAGCCATTGCGGAATATAGGGATACGATTGCAAAGGGCGGCGCTATTCTGCTGAAGAGCAAAATAGGTATAGCATGCTTCTGTGAAATCATCCCTCTTTTCAACTATTGTTGAATTCCTAAAAAGTGAACAGACTGGAAGAGATGTCCCATTCAAGCTTTTTCCCATGCACTCAACAAGGTTTGCGTTCTGAGAACTGCACAGCTCTACAGCATTCACCACTGGATCCTGAATGACTGGCTGGATCACTTGCTCTTCTTGCGATGAGCAGGCAATGAAAATAAAGAGAGAGACACAGAAAAGGAATGTCCATAACAGCAGAGTGAATAATTTTTGCTTTCCCATCATGGTTTTTGGAGGAGCACCTTATATAAACATTTGGGTAAATATTTGGGTAAATATTTGAGTAAACATTTGAGTGGCTGCTGTTTAGGCGGTTCAAAGACAATGATACCAGACCGCAATAATAGACTACACATGAGCTGCAAAACAAGATACAAGCACAACAGGGGAAGGACTAAACGACTGCCTTGCAGTCTCGAGATGTCTAGCAGTTTCATGATGTGAAGCAGTTTCGGGATAACAGAAGTTGTGCTGCAGCACCGAAACATTTAATTAGCACTGCTTTTCTTGATGCATGGAAGGGTTTGTTCTCAGATCATCTGTCCCAACGCTCCCATCCAGAACAGTACTCCTTCCTATGGCAAGATCAATGAAAAAAAAGATTGATGAAAAGGAACTGGCCAATCACCTCACAACCCTACTCAAGGTGCAAATCACAGTCAAAGACGTCGCATTCCTGGGTGAGGGATGGCACAATATCGGCTATATGGTCACGTACCTCCAAGAAGGGGAAGAAAAACGCGTTGTCCTTCGGATTGCCAAGGGAAAAGAGCTAGGACATGAATACCCAGCCGATCGGGCAAGGCTTTTCCTCATGCAGCATTACCATGCGAAGTTCATCCCTTCACATATTGCCTCCCTTGATGTGGGCTGTGTGATGAAAGGAGGCAAGCTTAATTCTTTATCATCATCAGAGGACTTTTTCCAGCTGGTAGAAGAAGTCAAGGGAGAACCTTATTACAAAGACCTTATCAGGATCCGGGAAACAGGATTGATTACCCCTGAAGATAAGAAAAAAACGATGATGCTCTCTGACTACCTCATAGACCTCCATGGGCAGGAGTATCAGGGGAGTGATAATGAGATCCTCTCACTAAAACGCCGCCATACAAGAGACTGCATTGGCCATGGAGAAATGTTCATTGGTGTCATAGATACCTATCCAGACACCACTTCTTTTGTGACAAAAGAAGAGCTCATCGCGATTGCACAGAGGATGATTGCCCTTCGTGAAGAGGTCAAAGACAAGGTGGACCTATGCCGGATGCATGGAGACTTTCATCCAGGCAACCTATTCTTTACAGGAAAAGGCGTAACTGTCCTTGATGCGTCACGGGCCCTCTGGGGTTCTGCTGCAGATGATGTCAGCTGCCTTGGGATCAATTACCTCTGGTATGCACTCATGCATACAGGATCATTTTCTGGACCATTCATGGACCTTTTCAGCGCATATTGGGAGAATTATGAGAAGAAAACCCACAGGAAGGACCTACCTGAAGTCTCCCCCCTCTTTTTTGCATTCAGAGGGGTCGTTATTGCACATCCCCTCTTTTACCCTGAACAAGGTGATACTGTGCGAAAGAATGTCATGCGATTTATCAAAAATGTCCTCAAGGCAGGCACGTTTGATCATCACAAAGTAAAAAGCTACCTCTCATGAGCCTTATCATCTGGCTGACGGGCCTTCCAGGATCAGGAAAAAGCACGATTGCACAGGCGCTTCTTCGCAGCATAGGACAAAGCAGACTAGAATACCTGTCCCTTGATACCATACGAAAAGAGATCATCCCACACCCGGAATACACAGATGCTGAAAGGGATCTTGTGTATGAGGCATACGCTGATCGGGCGTTGTTGATTGCCAGTTCAGGAAAAGACGTCCTTCTTGATGCAACAGGGCATAAGAAAAGGTATCGTGACAGGCTGAGGGCCGGAACAATACCATTCATTGAAATCTTCATCTCCTGCCCGCTTGCTATTTGTATGGAAAGAGAAGCTGCCCGGACAAACAACCTGGTGATCAGCAACACGTACAAACGAGCACTGGCAGGAGAAAAAAAGCGCAGAGATGGCCTTGGAGAAGTGATCGGCATTGATGTTCCCTACGAAGAAAATCACCAAGCAGACCTCATCATAGACTCTGCCTCCCTGACACCTGAACTGGCTGCACGAACTATCCTGAAATTTCTGGAAACCAAAGGGTTTAAATAGGATCAAGGGAAAAAAATGATAGGATTTGTGCACTAAAAGACCATGGGAAAAAAAGAGGAACCTTTGCAGGATCAGCGGTTTTTTAAAAGCCTCACAGACGACCTCCCTGTACCTATCTTCTTCAAGGACAAGAAAGGCAGAATCACCTATTGCAACGACTCATTTGCTGGGATGTTTGGGCTAAACACAGAAGAGATCATCGGAAAAACAACAGAAGAATTTTCCCCAAAAGAGTTCTCGAAAATCGTGAGACAGACGGACCATGCCTTATATCGAAAAAAAGGCAGATATGAGTATACTGCCGAATTATCCCCACTATCGACAAGCAAAAAGATTGTTACTGTCCGTAAAGGACTGGTGAGGGTTGGGAGGCATACTGAAGGAATTGGCGGGGTCATGCTTGACATCACAAAACAAAGGAATTTTGAGAGACAGCTCCAAGAGTCTGAAAACAGGTTCAAATCCATCTTCAGCAATTCTGCCGTTGCCATCACCGTCGCTGATGAGGATGAATGGCTCATCTCCTGGAACTCCTTTACAGAAAAGCTGCTCGGCATGAAAGAAAAAGACCTCAAAGGCAGAAAAATAAATTCACTCTATCCCCCAGAGGAATGGGCAAAGATCAAAAAAGCAGGCATCAAACAGAAGGGGTATCTCCCCCACTTTGAGACACAGATGCTCAAGAAGAATGGGGGATCCATACATGTTGATATCTCAATTAGCACCATCAAAGACAAAGCTGGAAATGTCACCGGCTCCATTGGGGTCATCAGGGATATCTCAGAGAGAAAAAGAGCAGAAGAAAGGATACAGGAATCAGAGGAGAAATTCAGGTCAATCTTTGAGAACTCGGCTGTTGCAATCACCCTTGCTGACAGGGACCAGCGCATCATCTCCTGGAACTCCTTTACAGAAAAGCTGCTTGGAAGGAAAAAGAAGGAACTTCTCTCAAAAAAGATAAGCTCTCTCTACCCAAAAGAGGAATGGGCAAAGATCAAGCGCGCAAACATCTCAAAGAAGGGATATCAGCACCACTTTGAGACCCGCATGATCAAAGGGAACAAAGAACTCATCGATGTTGACATCTCCATTAGCGTCCTCAAAGACAACATCGGGAAAGTGACCGGGTCGATTGGCGTCATCCGTGATATTTCTGAACGAAAGGAAGCGGATAATAGGATCCGGGAATCAGAAGAGCGCTTTGAATCGATCTTCGAGAATTCAGCCGTCGCCATCACCCTTTCAGATGATAAAGAGCGGATAATATCCTGGAACAGGTTCACAGAACAGTTGCTGGAGCGGACAAAAAAGCAGCTTCGCCTGGTTAGCATCAGATCACTCTATCCTCCAGAGGAATGGGAAAAGATCAGGGGCCAGCACATACGGCAAAAAGGGATGCAACACCATCTTGAGACAAAGATGATTAAAGGCAATGGGCAAATCATTGATGTCGACATCTCCGTTAGCGTCCTGAAGGATGCTGCAGGAAACATCACAGGATCAATCGGCGTCTTTCGCGATATAACAGAAAGAAAGAAAGCGCAGGAAAAAGACTTCCTTGAGAACCAGCTCCAGGTAAAAACAGAATTTGTCAACCGTCTCAGCCATGACCTTCGCACACCCCTCACCCCCATCACCACCCTCCTTCCCATCGTGGAAAAAAGAGTTGCCGATGAACAGGTGAAAAAATTTGTCTCTGTCTGCATCAAAAATGCAGAATACCTCAATGACCTGGTCAACGACACCCTCAACCTTGCCCGGATCGAGTCAGGAATACCCTTTGAGATAACAAAGACGGACATCAAGTTGGTGATTGAAGAAGTCATCGAGCAGAATAAGCCCCTCTTCCAAAAATTTGGCATCAAGACAGCCATCTCAACATCTGGAAGCCTAGTCACCATGGCCGACAGGCTTCGCATCAAGGAAGTTCTAGAGAACCTTATGATGAACTCGGCCAAATTCATGCCAAAAGGAGGAATATTGACTATCATTGGCAAACGGCAAAAAGATGATGCGGTGCTCACGATCAAAGACACGGGCATTGGCATCGCAAAAAAAGACCTGCCACACCTCTTCAAGGAGTTTTATAAGGCTGATGAGAGCAGGCATGAACTATCAAGCTCGGGCCTAGGCCTTGCTATCTGCAGAAAGATCATCGAGAAACATGGAGGGGAGATTTTTGCGCAGAGCCCAGGAAAAAATAAAGGAACAAGTGTCACCTTCACTCTCCCTATTAAGGAATCATTTGGCTCATAGGGATAAAGCGAAAAGTTTAAATGCGGCACTGACGATAGAAGGTAGGAAAAGAGGATGAAAGAATATCAGGAGACAGTCAGGAAATTAAAGAAGTTAGATGGTCTTATGGCATTTCTCTCAATCGTTCTCGTGTTCTCTTTTGTGTCATTTTTTTCCAGCATACCCCTCTACCACCAGGCATCACCCCTCACTGGCCTTGCCTCCGAAAATGAGAGTGCACAGGGAGACTATTCATCGCTTCTTTCTATCCCTGATAAGGAGACACTCGCATCTCTTGCGTCATTACTCTTCGCATTTATTTCCGGTCTTCTCCTTGCCATGCTGGTGGCAAAGAGGACAAATCTCAAGACTCAGCTTGTTATAAAGGAGGATGAACAACACTTATCCTTGAGCCCCCTCGATGCCCTCACTGAGTTCTTCATCATCACCTATCGGATCCTTGAAAAAAATGCGAACCCAGAATTTGCTGCAGGAGCCATCCAAAAGGTGAAGGCAGACCTTGAAAAAGACCACAAAGGAATAGAAGGAGTCAAGCTTCTCTTTAACCATAAGAAAGACACCATCTCAGTTACTAGCTCCCAGGCCCTTGACTGGAAGACCCTAGCAGACATCACTCACCTCTTCCTTACTGCACTGCATATTGATGAGAAAAAATTTGTCTCAATAGCAGAATATGAACAGCACCATGATTTTGTCAATGCCTTTGAACGCCTGATGAGAAAAAAGAAGGAACAATAAGAACAATGAAAGGCAACATCCTAATAAATAGTATCCCGCTATTAATAGTATCTCACTATTAAGGAGGAATCCCCATGAGTAAAACAATAATGATAGTCGATGATAATGTAGACTTGCGGTTCAGCGTAATGGAAGGCCTCAAGGATCTTGGAGTGAAGTATACTTTTACGGAAGCCGAAGATGGAAAGCAGTGCATGGCGCTGCTCAAGAAAGGACCCCTCCCAGACCTTATCCTCCTTGATATCATGATGCCAAAGATGGATGGGTGGCAGGTGGCAGCAGCGGTCAATAAGGACTCAAAGCTCAAAAAAGTGCCAATCATCTTCCTCACTGCCAAGACTGATGAATTTAGCAGGGGGATTGGCTCGATTACAGCTGTTGAGTATATCACAAAACCCTTCAAGATCACCATGCTAAGGGATAAGATAGATCATGCCCTTAAATGAAGGGCAAGTGTGCCTCTTCTTAGTGATAAGACCCGTTCAATCCTTTCTGAGTACTCTTTTGCCAACAGCCTTGAGAATTCCTGGAGCATATCAGTCTTTTGCCTCATATATACCGAAAGCCTCCTGGATATCATATAAATATGCTTTGCCTTGATATAAACAAGTCTGGCTTCTGGTTCCTTTACTCTCTTCAATTTACCTGCCAGAAAGGTCTCAAGGTGGCTTGCTGCATCTTCAGCAGTTCTTGCAAAAGCATCAATGTCAGGCTGGGTAGTCACTATCAGTTCTTCTGCGTGATACTTTATCAGCGAGAGGAACCCCTCAAAAGACGCTTTTTCCAGGTGCATGCTAAACGATACCCTCACTGTAGGCACCATCAGCTTTGAAAAGTTCTCACGCCCCTTTATTAGGTTCTCCTTTACCTCTTTTGCCCCGATATTCTCATAAACCTGCATGAAACGATGCAATTTCTGCCTTTCTTTTCCTGCCTTTTTTTCATCTAACCCCGGCAGGTCAATTTGTTCTGGCAATTCTCCATCGACCACAACCTCCATATCCCTGTATTGTGCGATGACCTCATCTAGCAACGCGAGGAATGGTAACAACTCATCCTGGAATTTGAGGGCACGCTTCATAAGATCAGCCTCAACTTGGAGTTTGCCTTTCTCTAACCTATCCAGAAATTTGCCCCTTAATCGATCCAGTTCGCTCATAGAAAGAAGAAACATGAAGGAGAATATAAAAAAATATGGGAAATAAAAAAAATATGGAAAAAAAATCGAGCTCAGATCAGCTCGATGTAGAAGAAGAACGCCACGTTCTCCTGCGCCCCAGCCTTCCCTGACTGCGGCAGCAACAACTGGAAGTCCCAATTCCCGCCATCATAACCTGTCTGACTATTGGCAATCTTCGTTGCATAGATGATGTCATTTTCGAAGGTATCCGCGTCAGTCTCTATTTCACCAGTTGCATCAGTCAACACAACCTCTTGCCAGAGAGATCCTGCGCCAGATGTTGTTGGGGCGTTATCTGAGTACAAGTTAATACCATAACAGTTTGTTGATGTTCCATTATACATCGTCGTGTCTGTTATCTGCCTTGTCCCTGCGTAGAAGGAATCGAGCACAAACGTACCAGCATTGAACGTGTTGTTGTATGAGTCCTCTGTGGCATTTTGTACTGTGCTGTGGTTCCATCTTATGCTCTCGAGTTCAATCTGAGGCTTGACAGCACAAGAAAGGTTGCTCCAGTTGGGGATGCCTCCCTGGTCGCCGTCATCAACACCATCAGTGTTGGTTCCAGGACCTTCTTTTGTGGCATAGATTTCACCAGTCGTCGTTGTGATGGTCCAATCATAGAGTGCATTGTCGTTGAAATCAACCAGCCCGTATCGACCAGTCACGTTACCAACATAACCCACCCATTTGATGGTAGGCTGAGTCTCGTTGATATTATAGATATAGATATAGCCTCTCGTGTGATTGAGTATTGTCCCATTTGGATAGGATACTGTCCTGTTCTTCACAAAATACACATTGGTTGGTGCAGAGGGGTTGACTACCTGTGCCATGACTGTTGCCATCAAAGCGATGAGGAAGAGGCAGGCGAATGCGATGAAGTATCTTGTTTTCATTTTTGTCACCTCACTGAAGCTCCACGTACAAATAGTACGTTGTTGTTGATACGTCACCATTGTGCCCATCTTCTCCCACGATCATCTCGAAGTCGAGCGTCTGGTTGTTGAACCCGGTCTGATCCTGCTCCAGGAGGGATGTATAAATGACCCCTTCATTATCATAATCATAGAGAAGGACTTCCTCAAACAATCCTGAAACGCTTGCCGTTGCATTCCCGTATAATCTAATTGCCGGTGCAGCACCATCATTTATTGCAGATGCCTGGGCTAGAGTGCCATTGATCTTGTTGCTCCCTACATAGAAAAGAGTGTGAGTTGTGGTGTTCTTGAATGTCTCATCAACACCATCAATATCTGCTACTGCCAGGCCAAGAGAAGTCTCATATTCAGTACGATCCACATATGGAATATCTCCAACAGTCCCGCTCTTATTAAATAGGTAAGCTGTCACATTGAGCCACGTTACGGTCGAAAGTGTTGTTGCATACACTTCACCTTGTGGACTGGCAAGGTTCCAATCATAAAGGGTATGGTTCCATCCATCATCCAATGTTATCGTACCTGAGATGTTTCCGAAGAAACCCTGCCAGGTTTGTGTCACTGAATTACCTCGCAAGTCAAGCCGCGACACATTGCCAGCGAATGCCTGAATGGCCGGTGCTGTTGTGGCGACCCTCCTTGTTTCATTCCACTCTGTGACAGAACTTGGACCTTCTGGAGAACTAGCTGTTGTCTGTGCGTGTACAACACTCAAGAAGAATACCATAACTGCCAGCAAGAGTAAGAAGAACTTGTTGGGGATTCCTCGCATCTTTTCACCTCGATTTTTTGGTAAGCATATACCAGTCTTGTAAATGACATTGTGTCCATACTTTGGACATTTATCAATTAGTATACTATTTTGGCTACTAGTATTTAAATGTTTCGAAATAAATAGATTCACAAATGTATATATTAGATAGATATTATAGGCTATATCAGAGATTTTTATCTCGATTTAAAGAGTAAAATCCATTATAAACAGGTAAGATAGAGGTGGCCAGAACATAAAAAGGTCAAACATAAAGAGGTCAGAATACTATTTCCCTTTTTTTCTCGATGAGTGAAGAAGCGATGCACTATCCCGCTCATTGAGCATTGATTTTAGATCAGATGTTTGCTTTTTGATCTCTTTCTCCTTTTCGTGAAGGAGGTGCTCTTTTTCCTCTATGTCTATCTTGAGCATGCGCCACTCAGCCTCCAGTTTCTGGAGCGGGTGGAGCGCCTGCGCAATCCTCTCATCGATACCCTTTACTTTCTTATTCGTACGCTCCTCTTTATACTTCTTCTCCAATGCACCCATGATGCTGGGCATTGAAAGGTCTTCTTTGACAGATGCCCCATCCTTTTCTCTCAATTGCCCCAGCACCTCTGAAAAGAAGAGGCTGTCACTCCCAACCACCACTGAACTCTTGTTTTGCTGCGGAAGAGCGCTTGCCTCTGCTGGCGAAGGCAGAGAAGGAGGAGCCATGGCCAGAGATGCAGATGGAGGACTGCTTGGAGCTAAAGCAGGCTGAACTGGAAACAATTCGTCTGGAGCATGCTCTGCTGGAGGAGCCGCCTTCCCGGGACTTGGAGCATTTAATGCTGGATCTGGAAGCGGTGGCAGTTCTGCTGGAGCTGCTTGCTGCTGAGAAGATGAATTATTTGGATCGGGCATTACATACACACCTCTTTTTCACCACCCTAAACAATTCTTGGGGCCACTCTTTAAATACTTTTTTGACCACTCTAAAGTGTAAACTAATATGATCCCCTTACATCATATTCTACTATCATATGATACATAGAAACAAAGGAACAAAAGAAAAAGAACAAAAGAGCATAAGATCATAAGAGATATATGATCATAAGTATATGATCATAAGAATATAATAGCATTTATCATAAAAATCCGCCGCAATCGTCTGACCCTTACAAGGATGTTCATCGACATTTTTGTGCAAGAGAACGACTGCCTCATCTCAGCAACATCAGATTATCTCGATAAAGAACGTAACAGTTGTTGTATCAGGGGACTTATACCGCCGAAGATTAGCCGGGACCCGCACCTCATAATCATATACCCCATAGGCCCCTTGGCTTGATGCCTGTGCCCGTGTAATGAATACGATATCCTCCTGATCTGCACTGTCAAATTGCCCATCACCCCCAACATCATCATCCGTATCCCACAATATTCCAGTAATAAACCCGCTGGTATTTGTGCTATTGGCATATGAGACATTGGTGATTAGCGTTGAAAAGACGGTAAAGTTGGTCATATTTTTTGGAGGGCCAAAGGCAGTGTAGGTTATGTTCAGTGAATCTGAAAAATTTTCCATATCCAGAAGGTCATCGAGCTCTGAAAAATCATTTTCGACAAACAAGCCCGCGCTGTCCCTGCCCAGGGCTTTTAACGATGTAAAACTCAAGAGACTATCAGAATCAGCGACAAGAATATTCGATCCGGAGATAGTCGAGGCATTCCAAATAATGAGATTGCTTCCCCCAGAAGAACCCAAAGAGAATGAACCGCTAAGATTCCCGACAAAAAAGGTATATGCTGGAACAAATAAGGTCGTATTGACAAGATTATTAGACTCATTGCTCTCATCAATGAGCCCATAATCACTCAAGGAAGGGTCGAGAATGACAGTGATGTTTGCACTGCCCATCCTTGGGGTATAAGAGACATTTGTTATATTTGATTTTCCTGCAGCAACACCAATGGTCCGGTTTGGAAGGATGAGGTTTTCTGGGATGAGTTCTCCATCATAAAACAGGACAGTCACCTCGGGGACATCGATGCCGCCCGGATTGAATACTGTCGCGAAGATGGTGATATTCTCCCCTTCATAAGGCTCCGGGTCTGAGAAATTGATTGTGGTAAAATTGACCAGAAGGTCTGCTTTACCTGTATTATTGATAGTGATGTTCAGGAGATTATAGGACCACTTGCCTCTTGAGCTGTTCGCATAGACCCAAAGAAGGTACTGCCCATCCGGAAAGAGGGTAGTATCAAAAGTGTCATTATAATAAAAGGTGTTCACATGCATGGGCAATGTGCTGTTTCCCGGTTGTGCTTCTTTTGTGTGGTTTTCTGTCCGATTATCGATCGAATACCAGACCGTGCTGACATTGAACCTGCTGAGATTCTGCACGGATGCGTTGACTAGCTGAAGGCCGCTGATGGTCGAGAGGTTTTCAGGGTTCCAAAAGGTGATGTTTGGACCAAAATTAAAGTCCATCGACACATTTGGCGCCTCTCCAAAGCCCATATCAATCATATCCTGTGAAATGGTAAAATTCATCGTCAAAGAGGTAAACCCATTCTGCTCAATGATCTCAAAATTGAGGACATCATCGACATCACAATCATTATTGTTGGTCGGCGGGTCATCAAAACAATCGATGAGCCAATTATTCCCAAGAGCGCTTGCCCCATACTCCCCGATCATGTCTGTCTGGTTCACAGACCTTCCATTGACAGGCTGCCACATGACAATACTATAATTATTCGCATCAGTACCATTCGATGCATTCAACACAAAGCCGATTATGACGGGCAGGCCCTCTGACTGGTAGGAGGAGAGAATGAGCAAAAGGAAGATGATGACTGCTCCATACATCATCCTCTCATTTTCTTTCCTTATAGTGTGGATATTCATGGGCTTACTCTGGCACTGCTACGGACAGATTCAAATCATGAGACACAAATAACTCATAGACATGATCTGATGTAATCTGGAAATTTTTTCCAACACCCCCGCGGAGAGCAACATAACTCACATATTTGCCATCTCCCTCATCGTAATAGCGGATCATCATTACCCCCTCATTGGCAATAACCTCTGCTGCTGTAAGATTCGTTCCGATGGGAAAGCGAACATAATTCCTGTTAAAGCTCTCCCCCGTGTCCTTTTTCAACTCAAAAAGCTGGGTGCTTGCCCCATTCCCTTTAAGGACCCTCCCCCAGTTCACTTCGCCAGTGCTCTGCTGCGAGACTGCAAAAAGAATCGCGAAAATACATCCTATGACCAACACTGGCAGCCATACTAAAATGGTTTTTTGTATCATGGTGACCTCCCTTGCTTACTTACCGCTTCATCATAAAACTTTTTATATGCATCAAATACTTTTTGTTTTTCTCTTGGAACCAATGATTCATATATCATTCCCAACTGCTTATGGAACACCTCTGCCTTCTCCAAGTCATCAGTCTCATAAGCATGCTTCATCTCAGCCAACATGTTTTGCACCCTTGCAATAGTCTCTTTCCTGATAAGTTTTTCGTACAGATTTAATAACCTATCATGCACTTTCTCTTTTTCATTTCGGGAGAGGTGAAGATAGGAGTCATACAGTCTTTTGTACATCAGGTTTGCAGCACCAAGATCCTTATCTAGCATGATCTCCATTTCCGCGATGCCTTCCTGGAAATTTGAGGCAGTGGAGGATGAAAGGATTCGCGGATGCCAATGCAACGCTCCTCGTTTTTGGATGATCACCGCAAAGAGGACAATCACCATCCCAAAAACAACAATCCAACTCGCTTTGAAGGGACTCCCTGGCTGGACTGGGCTTTCTTGCTCGACATCCTTTATTATTTGTGCTGCGGCAATATCATCTTTTGGTAAGGGGGCAAAAAGGACAAAAGTTGCCAGTCTCTTTTCGCGGATCTCATAATAATAGTAGTTGTCATCATAACTTATCCGCTCTGGCTTGATTGGTGATAAAAGATCTGGGATCAGAGCAACCTGAATCTGCTCTGCCAACAAGTGATGCTCGGCCAGCCATGATTTTTTCACTTTAAATGTAATTTTCAAATCCTTGATATCCTGGCTCTCAATATTTTGTGAGTCGATGATAATCGCCTGGTAGACAATCGACCCTGGAACCTCAATTGATGCTTCCCTTCCCCTGAGGAAGACATCTTCCATCTCATGAGTGGTCCAGAGAACAATATCCCGCAATGCGCTCTCCTGGCCTTGCTCCCGATAAAAGACTGGCTTGTCAGTTATCTGGGCGTACCTTTTGAATGATTTATCCTCAACAGGGGTTAGTGTGACGGTATGTGTTGCGCCTCCACCACCTCCACCACCTCCAGAGCTGATCTTCACGCTCACCACCTCACTTGAGGACTCAGCATCATCACTCGATCCAGAGCCAGGCGTCTCATCACTTACTGGAATACTGGAGGAATTCACGATAAATGAGACATTCACCAGATGCGCTGTGCCATTACTCCTGTTTGCATAAGCTGCTATAGTGTACCATTGCTCCGTGAGATTGAAAAGATCTAGTGCCATCTCGGAACAATCTGAACAGGAAACGAGCGAATCATTGAATTCATACCATAAGCTCTCATTGTAAGGGTAAGAGCTTTGAATCAAGATGGTCAGGGACTCATTTGTCCAAAACCGTGTATTGTTTGACACGTTGATAGACACGGCAAATGAAAGATTCATCTCAGGCATCAAGTCAAATCCCTCACCGGTTGTGGTCATCGAGACCGGACCGCCGCCATAGCCATCCTCATCAATGACTTCTGCATAAAGGATGTCCCCTATCGTCCAGGTATGGGAAGGAATCGCTTCAGCATCGCAACAGTACCTGTTATTCTCCGGGGAGGTATAACAGGTTGTCTGGTTTCCTGGTTCTGCTTCATAGTGCAAGGTAGCCTGCCTCCAGCCAGCACTTGTCCCATCTGCCGCGTCATTTACTGTACCACAGACAAAATGGGCAGCGAAAGTTGCAGGGATACTAACTCCGACAAGCATCAGCAAGCCAACTAGCATGAGCAGCTGCATTATACCCTTTCCCTTCATCAGCTTTGTTGCCATGTGTAATTCTGCGTTGGAATAATATCCACTCCCCGATAAGGCGTTATGCCAAAATTCTGGCCGATACCTGACCTGAAATTGACTCTGCTCAAGGTTGCCTGGGATGAGGCATTCCACATCCTCACCACACTCACCTTTGTGATTGCATTGATCAGCCCCTGCGCATTCGTCACTGACGAACCTAGGGGAATAGTAATCCAATTCCGGCTGTTTGTTCCTGTTATTTTATACAAATCAATAGACCTTGAGCTCGTGGTCACTCCACCCATTGTCCAGTTGATTTCGACTGGCCCTGAACCATTGATGTTCACTTCATAAGCTATTCCTGGCTCAATGAGAAAATCACAGGTCTGGTCAGTGCACCCAATATCTGGACAAGATGCGCGATTGCAGGTTACTGCCGATTGGTTTGTTGCATTCCACCTGATGATAGAGGTGACATTTGGAATTGTATTTAGAAGGTCGCTTGCGTGGATAAAAGAGGTATGGTTGAGCGGGAACGATACCCAGTTCTTGGTATTCGACCCTTCCAGCCTCCCCAGATGATACGTGTATTTTCCAGCGATAACTGAAGAAACATTCTCCCCGAGCGCTGAGACCGCAGCGATCTTATAGTACCTTTCTGGTGCACTTACATTCTCATCAGTGAAATTGAGCGCTGTTGTCACATTGTACAAGGAGAAAGTTCCTCCGGGCGAGGCAGACATATATACCCTATATTCAGTTGCCCCAGTAGAAGCTGGCCACATCAAGGTGACATTTTCCGACGATGCATTGATGCTGATATTCACGGTGAGATTGAATGGTGCCAGGGGAATTACCGTGACATTGAGATAAAATGTCTCTGACCGGCCTTCCTTGCTCACCGTCGCATCATCAAACTGAGGATCACGATGCTCAGAACAATTCACATACCACTCATAATTGCCTATCTCCAACAAGGCAGTCATGTTTCTCGTGATGTTGCCAAGCATTGCGTATGGCGTGCTATAATAACTTGTATTTGTTGTCGTGATATTAACTGTGTTATTAATGACCAACGAACAATTGGTGATATTGCTCCACTGGTAGTCAGTTGCGTTGTACTGAAACAGTATGCTCCCAGCCTCGATTGCGGTTGCATTCGGCGGGAAGAGGGATTTGACAACGGGAGTTGTCGAGTCTAAGACTGATATATTCACTTCTTTCAAGATCGCCTGCTGTGCGTAAGAGAAATGGAGGAACAAAAGCACAATGAGCCCTCCAAGAAGGAGGAAAAGTGCAATGCCCCTTGATATCTCTCTTTTATGCATCTGCTGTTTTCCTCCTGGCTCTTCTTGCCACTTCCCTTATCGCGGATGGATGCTTCTTGAGCAGCAAGGCAATCTCCCTGATTTGATATCCCTGTGCAAGCATCCAATGCACGAGCGCTTCTAGAATGGACAATCTCCTCTGCTGGAATACCATCAGCGGAACATACAATTGTGATCCTTCATGATCATAGCTCTTGTGATCATAGTTCATATGACCATATCTCTTATGGCCAGCCCCCTTGTTATGGAGCGTTGACCAAATGGTTGAAGGAGAACGATGGAGAAGATGCGCGATCTTCCCATAGTGAAGGTGGTGGGCATCATGCAAAAAAGAGCTCAGCGCAGCTAACGGGGGGAGGGTGGAAGAAAACACGTCCAGAGGAACTGTCCCTCTGAGAAATTGATCCCCATAGGATATCCGGTCAAGCTCGGCTTTTTTCGCCTGCTTTTCCAGCAGTGTTTCATAGTGAAAGATGACAGGATCCTGAAGGACTGTGATTGGAGCTAAATGAAGAAGATCGTCATCAACGTGCACAGCCGCTTTTTTCTTTGCCCTTGCATCAACTGTCCAGATTGTGCTCTTGCTTTTCCTGAGCAAAACAGCAATCTCCCCTAAAGAATACTGCTTTTTGAGAAAGAGGATGATGTGCTCTAGGATGCTGAGGCTTTTGTCTTTAAACAGTGTTATTGGAACCAGTATCTTGTCTTCATGAGGGAACGCTTTCTTTTTTTGCCCTTCTACCTGGCTATAGACCCACCAGATACTCCGTTCATCTCTTCCCAGCAATAGTGCAATATGATGATAGGAAAGACCCATATCTTCCTTTAGGTATATGACAATTGCGGATAAGGGAGATATCCCTTGAGAGAAAACACTGAGCGGAACACCATATTCCTGGGCAGTAATCGCTCTTGCCATGTCAGGAAAATTCCTCTCAATAGTAATATACAAACTTCTTAACTGCTGCAGCCTCTGTTTTTTCTGGGAGGTTCTTTTCTTCATGACAGTTGTTCTAGTGCTGATTGTGGTCTATTATATGGTACTAGCATATTGCACCATTATATTTTACACAATATGTAGTATATTTATTTAAATAACTATTGATTTAATTTCTATCTGTATTTTTGTATTTTTTTCTCCGTCAATATACTACATTTATTACACAATATGTCTATATTAATAAATATTTCTTTTTTCTCTCATTTCATATTTGTTTATTTGTATATATATTAAGTTTATTATTTTATTATATTTACACAATATGTCTATTACCTGAGAATAATGAATCCATAGGATATAATAATTTTTTTATTTGTATTCACATGCTCATTTTGAACCGCAGGGTTGGTTATGTTGGTTACATTGATTAAGCTGATTACGTTGATTATTCTGATTGTGTTAGACGTTGGTTAGAACAGCTCAGTTAGAAAGGCTGACAAACGAACAATTTGGGTAATCGAACAATATGGCATAATCAAGCAATGTGGCCGTAAAGAATAACTAGCTCTCTAAAGCCATTGGGCAATTATGTGCAAGAGCTAACGGAGAAGAATAAAGAACCAAGATATACTGTCAAGATATACTGTCAAGAACAGATACTACCAGAATAATCACTTCTTCTCCTTCTTCTCACCTTCATCCTTCTTCTCACCTTCATCCTTTTTCTCTTCCGCTTTTGGCTCTTCAGGTGGAGGAGGGACAGATGGAGGAGGGACCTCCCTGGCTTTTTCCTCTACCACTTTCCTTATGTATTCATCCAGATTCAGATTTTCAGCGACAAGCGGACTGTTCTTGAGCATATCTTCAAACGCCCTTGACATGACCTCTGCCTTGTAGAGCTTTTTATCGAATTCGCTTCTCAGCTCCCACTTGAGATCCTCAAAGCGCTTATTCATTGATGCGGCCTCCTTCTCGACTTTCTTGAGTATCTCCTTGAAGTGCTTATCATTCTGTTCGAGCTTCCCCATCCTTGTTTCATAATCCTTTGTCTTGAGCATCGTTCCAATGCGAACATCCATCTTATCCGTCTTTCCCTGCAGTTCCTTTACCTCGCTCTTGAGATCCTCGATTGAAGCTGTAAACTCGTTGAATTCCCTAAATGTCTTTTGTGACTCGATGAAAACATTCTCAATTCTGTCAACGTGACGCTCCACGAGGGCTTTGACACGCTTCATATCTGTAATCTCGCCTTTTACTTCCTCACTGAGCTTGATTACCTGCTCTACACCCTTAAAGACATTCACCTGGCTCCGAAGGCCTTTCAACTGCTCCATGAGGCTTTGCATCATAGCATCCTTACTTTCCAGCAGACCCCTTAATGCCTCTATCTTCCCATCCTCCTTTTGCACTTGGATCATGAGCTTGTCTGGCTGGACACTCTCTACCAGGTCTGCTGCCTTTGTCGCTTTTACTTCCAGCATCCCCAGCGTCCTGTTCGTGTCCATCAACTGGCCCCTCAATTCCCCCATCTGCTCGTTGATCGTGCCAAAACGCTCTGTTGTAGATTTCCTGATCTCACCAAATGATTCAAGGGTCGCTTTTATCTTAGAAATCTCTGCCTGGAGCGCTCCAATTGATGCTGCTGCCTGAGGATCCGGAGCTGCCTCGTCGCTTCCCTTCTCCTCTTCTGCCCCCTCAGAAGGAGCACCAGGGACTGGCTCACCCTTCTTCTTTTTTAGAAAACCAAATAATCCCATCCTCTTTTTTTACCCCATCGAGATACCCCAGACAATACACATTCTTAAATGTTACTTATCCTATGCTCTTCATCTTGGCCTTTTAGATGGTTCCTTATATCAAGTGGAATCAATGCGCGTTATCTAGCACCAAAGCGGTTTGTCTAGCTCGATTTATCTAGCTCCCTCTTTTTCATCCAACAATTCATTTAATGTAGCTGCCACTTCCTCTTCTATGATCACACCTTCTCGTTCAAGCACCTTTATTAGCGCCTGGAGCTTTTTTTCCATCATCCTTATCTGGGCCTTTATCTCCAGCTGTTCCTGGTCCATTTGGATCACCTTCCTTCTTCTCTTCTTTTGGCGGCCGTTTCTTGACTACCCTCAGCAGCTGCAAGGTCATTTTTCTTGTCTGGACACGCCTGACCATCACCATTACACGCTTTAGAAGCATGATGATTATGATGATGAAGATGATAAGGACAAGGAGCTTTATGTTCACTGAACACCTATCACTCTTCGCATTTTGAAAAAAATAGCAGCCGATGCAGGTATGATTTGAGAAATAACTGTTCTCAGGACACTCACCAGGCACGCATTGCTGCTTTTCATATATCTCATCATCCTTGCAGAGCAGCTTCTGACAGGAATGATTAAAAGGATATTCATCCCGCCCACAATCCAGGGGAAAGCATCGATGGTCTTCGAGGTACTCATCACCCTTGCATTCCAGCTTTCTGCAGAGATAGTCAACTAATGCCTCATCAGGAGCGCATTCTTCTGATGTGCAGGTATGATTGATGATGCTGCCTTCGTTGCAGGCGACTTCTGAACATACATTATTCGAACAGGTTTCATTCAAGAAACACTCTGCATCAACGCAGCACTCATAGCTATAGCAATAATGATCATCAGTATATTGGCAATACCCGCACTGGAGGTCTTCACAGAGATTGTTTATGCATTTCTGCGATTTTTTACATTCTTTTGTCTCTTTGCAATCAAACAGGGAGAGGGACATGTTTTTCTTATAGCAGAATTCCCGCTGCAAGCCAAAATCCCCAATGGAATGGATAGGGGTTGCCTGAGTCCTGCAAAATTCATACAACAATTCTCGTTCATTGTTTGGAAACGGCATGATACCATACAATGTGAAAGTTGCTGATTCTCCCGAACGAATCTCTGCCCATTCGAGCGATGATCTGAGAGCAGGAGATGTACTCTTGATCATATGAGTATAATTTCCCTCTGCAAATACCTGGCCGCTTGCACCATCCTTTAGCTTTAGCTGGACAATCGTCAATAGATCCTGGCCCTTATTCGTGATCCTCACTTTCCAGGTGGTGGCATAGCCTGGAACACACGTAGTGCAATCAGGGGTTATATTTAGAAAATCGTCTGCCCTCACAATTCCAGCGAGGATGAGAAGAAAAATAATACTAGTTATCACCCTGTTTTTTTTCTTCATTCCCTCATTTTTTTGTCCTGTTTACTATAAAAAAGTATGCATGAGCCTTCAGCCGCGCATTGGATTCTCATGAAAAAGCTTAAATAGTTAATACTTACATAACAAGTAAATTATCAAAAATATGGATAATTAATGGTATATAATACTTACATAACAAGTAAAGAACAATTTCTCAAAAAGTCGACAGACTCTTTTTTTGCAATGCTTCAGGAAAAAGGCGTTGGCATTGATGATGCAATCAGGTTATTGGAAAAGCGAAAAAAAGAGTTGGAGAAAGAAACACTCACCATCCCTGTCTGCATCTTTTCTCATGACAAGCTCAGCGGCCTGGAATCAATCACTAAATACCTGAAAGAGGAGAAAGGATTGAGCTACCATGAGATCGCGGTCATGCTTGGAAGGGATGATCGCACCATCTGGCATGCCTGCCATCAGGCAACGCTCAAGATGCCAGAACTCTTGCCATCAAAGGGCAGGAAGGATATTGCCATTCCTGTGCGAATATTCAAAGAAAGAAAGGTTTCAGTCCTCGAGCACATCGCCTCTTACCTCAAGCAGACACATGGATTGACTTATCATGAGATAGCAGCACTGTTGCATAGAGATGACAGGACCATATGGACCGTCATTTCCCGTGCACAGAAGAAGGGGGTGAGGTATGGATAACCACTCTATGGATAATCACCAACCCCACCACCATCTTAAAGCGGCGATAGTATTCATGATTGCCCTGGCCCTTCTTGCCAGTGCAGAAGCACAACAGCCAAGAGCCCCGCATACCATGGATAATGTGACACTATATGGGGCGAATGTCAGCTTTGGGGGACTTGCGAACACCAGCGGCGGGAGCATCACGGTCATGAACCTTAATGTCACGTATCAAAATCCCCGATGGAAAGCGTATGTTGGCAACATCTCCGGAAAACTCGCCCTCATCGATGCCCAAAACAAGTCACTCTATGATTGGACTGTGTCCACGCCGGAAGGAGAGTTATATGCGACGAGAAATGACAGCATGATCAGCTGGGATGCTATCACCTGCGCCAACTATACAAATATCTTTGATGAGGAAGCAGCGATCAACTTCAGCCATGGGTGGACAGACAGCATCAACGCAACATTCAACCGGACGGTGCATCGGCAGTTCTATGCAGGCAATGTTCTCATCACTGGAAATAGCTGCCCTTCTACTACCCTCAATGTCAATGATACAGCGCAGGATGAATACTTCCAGGAACTCGTCCTCAACGATGGATCCCATATAGTTTATTCTACTCTTATCGAACAGGGAGTCCCGGGCTTTAACAACCTCACCTATGATTACCAGATGATCCTTCCAGACAGCGGGCTAGAAGACACTTCAGTGACTATACCCTATTATTTTTATGTCGAGCTTATTTGATATGATGAAAGATAAGATAAAAGGAATATATCAATAAGAATATCAATAAGCGGGTGTGTTGAACTCCTCAGGATACCCTCGGGCCATTGCCACGTTCACACCTTGCCATGGTCATCGAGAGGCTGCATTCCCCGAAGGGGGCAACCTCTCAGCAGCCCAGAATTGCGAATAATCAGCGCTCACAACAAGGCAATGACCACATTTTCAACCCACCCTCAATAAGAGAAATCTTTAAATATGAGGCTGGATGGGGAAAAGTGAGGTGGGTATTGTGAAAAGGGGATGGTTATTACTTGTATTGTTGGTTCTGCTTAGTGCTTATGCCAGCGCCCAGAATGCTGAGGTGGTGATTTCTAACTCTAAGGACTGGAAAGATGTGTATTCTGTCATGCAGTATGGCTATCTCGCACAAAAAGTCCCTGCGTTCATTGTCAGCGACAGGCATGCACCAGTCATCCTGAACCAATGGGATCCGGCTGCATTTACCATTGAGGCCATCAGCTCAAAATCAAGGCCACAGGTTATCGGTTATAAAAGCATCATTGAAGGAAATGGATTTACTGCAAAAGAGACTGTTTCTGACCAGATCACCATTGACCTTGCAGCTCGGCTCACTGATATCAACCAGTATGTTATCGTTGATCCGCTCTATGGATATAATGCTATAGCAGTTGCCCCCTATGCTATCGTATCCAGGTCTTTTGTGCTCTTTGCTGACCAAGACACCATCGCCGATGTAGACCGGTTCCTTTCCAGCCAGAATCCAGAGCATGTGCTCATCTATGGCCATGTAGACAGAGAAGTGATGGAACGGCTCTCGAAGTATGATCCAGAGACTATCAACGAAGATGGAGACAGGTTCGCAAATAATGTTGCCATCGTCAAGAAGTATAAGGAGATCAACGATGCCAAACAGGTTCTGCTTACAAACGGAGAGGTCGTTGAAGCGGAGATAATGTCAGGCTCGCAACCGGTTCTCTTTATAGGTGTGGAAAATGTCCCAGACAAGATCAAGGAATACATCAAGAACAGCAACATAGCTGTTGGAGTCCTTGTGGGAAATAATCTTGTCGGCACAGCCACGACTGTCAGACGACAGACAGGGATTAGCACCTTTGTCAAGTTTGCACGAAATGCACGGGAGCCATCCGGACCCGTCGCACAAATTGAAGGGCTGGATATCTTCTACCTCCCAAAAGTACCATTTAACCTTCAGATCTCTAAAATCAGGTACAATAAGATCACCAGGCAGATTGAAGTTACTTACACCAACCCAGAGGGAGTCGCTGTCTTCTTCAAAGCAACATTCACCGTCCGATCAGAGAATGGCGAAGAACAGGTAATGGGAGACGTGGACCCGCTTTTCATCGAAGGGAACAGCGAGAAGACGGTCGTGTACCCTGTTGATCCCTTCACCGGGGAAGCGCTCAGCACGGATATCTTTGTCATTTTCGGTGAAGCGAGGTACTCTCTTGAACGGGTGCTTTCAGGCACTATGGATGTGGAAATTGTTAGTGTAACTGATGAGTCTCAACTCCAAATAGAAAAGATTTTGCTTGACCGAAAAAACAACCTGTTCCTTGTCTACCTCAAGAACATAGGAGAAGTTGACACCTATGCCCAGACAGAGGTGCATGATGTGTTCCTGCTTGGCGAGCGGCGCATTTTTGGCGCGCAAGATATCGTGAAAATACCTCCTGGCCAGACTGGAATCTCAAAGATACCAACTGAAGTATTCGGAGATGAAGACATCACTAACAATCCTACAATCAAAGTAAGGACCTATTTTGGGGAGCGTGAAGATGCCCTTGTGAAAGTTATAGAAGGACAACTGGACCTTAGGATAAAAGGCTTTGACATCATCGATTATGCACCCCATATCATCATCCTCTTGCTCATACTCCTGATCATTGGGGCGATGAGAAAGAAGAAATGCGAACACTGCGGGCATAAGAACCCCCGAAAAAGAAAGATTTGCAAGAACTGCCACAACAAATTGTAACATGAAACGATTATTAAATAAGTTGCGGATGGGCATCAGGGCAGATGAGATGGTAGCACTGCACATCGCTGAAGGAAGGGAACATCTCAATGCCAAGGAACTGGAAAAAGCACATGAGTCCTATACAAAGGCATACGAAGCAATTTTTTCACTGAAGGAAGCAAAACAGCAGGAATTGTTCCCTTCAATGCATGACCTCTATCGGGACATTGTTGCGCTGCAGGATGAGATCAGGGGAAAAGACGAGCAAATCGAGGATCAGATCGAAGCAGCAGGCATGTCATTTGATGATGCAATCGGTGGCGGCGCCCTTCTTGGAGAGCCGCAGCTCCTCATCGAAAAAAGGCCTCCCTTCTCCCCAATACAACCGCCAGCTCTGGGTGATCTCCATTCACAGATGGTGCAGCGTCTGATCAATAGGCTGTCCTTGCATCTTGAAAGAGGAGAAAAACAAATGGCGCGGAGCACATATCACCTGCTCAGGGAGTATTACGCTGACCTTAGGGGGGAACATAAAACATTTTTCTATGACCAAATCAGACCCTTCCAGGAACACCTCTTTTGATCACAGGGATGACAAGGCCAGAATTTTTACCGCTGATGCATGCCTGCGCAGCAATCGTGACAGATGGCGGGGGAATACTCTGTCATGCTGCAATTGTTGCCCGCGAAATCAGAAATCCGCTGCTCAACACTAACCCAGACCTGAAGGTCGGGGTATGACGTGCCTCGCTTCTACACGCGGATTTCTGGTGTAGAATTGGGCACTCGCCCTAAAGGGCGGGGTATGACACCCAATTCAACAATCAAGAAACCCTGCCTGATTGGCACACAACACGCTACCTGGCTTTTCAAGGATGGGGATAGTATTGAGGTTGATGCCGGGAAAGGGATTGTCAAGGTACTCGCAAAGACTTCTTGAGTGCCATGTTTTGCTCCTCTCTTTCTCTTCAGATCATAATATACCTACATAGTATTCTTTTTTTCAGTAGTTTTATATACTTATTATTACCTACATAGTATTTAATGGGTGGTTCGCGCGAACAGATCATTTCACGGATAGAGAAAGATATAGTACTCCTCGAGAAAGAGCAGGGACTTGCTGCTGAAGAAGTTCTTGAGATAGTGAAGGAACGTTTACATGATAAAAAAGAACCACTGCTGCCACTATCAATCTTCTCCAATGATTCATTATCCCCTCTCGAGACTATCACCACCTACCTGAAAGAACAGAGGAACTATTCTTACCGAACCATAGCGGCATTACTGAACAGGAACGAGGGTCCGATTGCAGTGACCTATCGACGCGCGCGAGAAAAAAAGAAAGAACAGCTAAACACTTCATCATCATCTTTTGTTCCTGTTTCCATTTTCCGGTCAAAGACGAGCGTACTCGAATCTCTTGTGCTGTATCTCAAGGATGATCTGTCGATGAATCTCACCCAAATCGCGCATGTGCTAAGGAGAGACCACACAACAGTATGGACAGTATACCGCCGGGGGAAGAACAAAACATGAGAGAAGAAAATGTGACGAGAAAGGAGCATCTCATCTTCGCCCTCATGATACTCCTCTCTCTTACTATCGTTATTGGTGAGCCAGAAGGACCAAGCTTCATCAATGCGACAAATACAAGCACTCGAGTGCTGATGAGTGCTGCTAGCATTGAAGCCGTGGCAGGAAATGTCACTGAGCTCTCCATCACCGGCCAGACAACCACCCAGTCATGGCAAGGTTATTTTGGCAACATTACCGGCCAGCTCATCCTCGGCGATGCATGGAACCATACCCTTATTGATTGGGATGTTACCCTGCCGGAAGGAGAAGTGTATGTGTCAACCGGCACGATCGACTTTAGCGATGGCAATATCGGATGCTATGACTATGAATCTGGAGAATCCTATTTTACCCTCTCAGAACTGGAAACGAGCCTTGGGATGAATGCGGATGATATTGACGGTGTGAATGAAACGTTCCTGGTCAATTCCTCCTATCCGAACTTTTATGCAGGGACAAACCAGATCACCGGAAACTGCCCGATGAGACAGCTCAACAACATCAGCGGAACACCATCCCCTGACTTTTATGAATTGCTGCTCTATGATGCTGCAAACCAGAATCTAATTTATACAGCAGTATTGACAAAGAACGGCGCTGTTGGATTCGATAATAGAACATGGAACTTCCAGATGATCGTCGGGGAGAACGGGCATGAAGGCGACACGACGACAACACCATATTATTTCTATGCGGAACTGAATGGATAGACAGAAAAATAATTAGAAGTGTCCAAAAAATTAAAGAGAAAAAAAGGTAGAAGAAAATAACAAAAACCCGTCGCTCGGAGCTCACCTTGCCCTCAAGGGCAGGGTATTGCGCTCCTCGCCTTGATAGACGGGTTTTTGAAATTGAAAATTTCGGCCTAAAGGCAGGGGTATTGAACCCGAAATTTTCAATAAAGAATTGAAAAGGAGAATTACTCTCCTTTTGTCTTTTTCCCCTGTGGGAGAGGCATTACCCCTGCAAGATTGCCAATGACATTGACAAGCTCAGTATCGGTCGGAACTACAATCTTTGTATTCTGGCTCAATGATTTCTCAACGGTCTCCAGCTTTCTGAGGATCTGTGCATTGCCAACAAAGAATTTATCCGCAGACTCATTGACAAGCTTGATGTATTCTGCCTGCCCCTGAGCCTCCAGGATTCTTGCCTGCTTTGTTCCTTCTGCTTCCTTTATCTTTGCCATCCGGATACCATCAGCTTCAGTTTGCTTGGCGAGAGCATAGTCCTTTGCGGCAATCTTTTCATTTTCCGCCTTGACAACCTTATTCATTGTGTCTTGAACATCCTTTGGAGGATCAATCTCCTTGAGTTCCGTTCGAACAACCTCAATCCCCCAATCAGCAGTCTGCTGCTTGAGGTTCTTCAACAATTCATTGTTAATCTTGTCCCGTTCGCTGTTTGCGGATTTGAGTGTCAACGTACCGATAATATTCCTCAACGTTGTCCGTGCGAGATTGACGATCTGATTTTGGTAATTGAATACATTATATTGCGATGCCTTGATATATGCCTCATCATTCTTTACCTTGAAATACACCTGTGCATCCACCCGCGCGTTCAGATTATCGTTGGTTATAATCTCCTGAGGTTCTGCATCGACCATCTGCTCGGTTATGTTGATTCTGTATAGCTGATCAACTAAGGGAATTATCCAGTGGAAACCGGGATTAGCTAGTTTCTGGTATTTACCGAATCGTTCAATAATCCCCCTATGAGTCGGGCGAACGATCCGTATGCCTGCGAGAAAAAACACTACGATCAGAAATATCCAAAACCATGAAATCATGACAATCACCCCCTTCAATAGTTATACTGTTCAAGGGGTATATAAATGTTGTTGAACGGGTGTGAAATTATTTTTCTTTAATGTTCAAGTGCTCCATGATCTTGTTCACTTTATTATCAATAGAGAAAAGAACTCTTAATATGTAGACAATTGCCGCCAGCATCCCAATAACAACGCTTAATACAACCTGCAAGGAATCCAAAACCATTTTTCTTCACCTCTTTTTGAATGAATTATACTTAATCGTCCCGAGAGATCACGAACGGCCCATGTTTGTTGGAACTGCTTCCTTCTTTAATTCCTCAGCCCATTGACGGCTCAGGTCAGTCATCGCCTTTGTGAACCGGTCAGAGAGCTTGTAGGTCTTTTTGTAGAGGTCATAATCGATGAGACCCATCGCCTTCATCGGAGTGAGAATTCGATTGTAGAATTGCCTCTTATTATAGGTAAGCCGCACCGTTTTGCCCTTATACTCAGGATCATCGAGCTGTGCTACGACCTTTCCATCATGAAGCCTTGTTGCCAGCTCTGACATTTCGGTCTTTGAGATCTCACGACCACGTTCTTTCATATAGTTTACCAGAAGCTTACCAACGATGATCTGCTGCTTTGTCGCAAAGACAACTTCAAAGATGTCATCCGGCAGATTATAGATATCAAATAACATAACCATCTACATTTACCCCCCTTAGGAGTCTATTCTTATACGACTATATAAATGTTAGTTTTCCCTATAATGGTGGGTTAATACCCGCAAATAGAACTTATTCTTGTGAAATGATTCTGACTATTGTTTGACTATTGTGGAGTTATTTATGTCATATAAATATCATACAATTATCTTACAAGTATCATATATATTATTATTCTATTTTTTTAAAATACGAGTGATACATAAATAACATACATAGATCATACAATTGTATTACATTCATGGATGAAAAGGTTTAAATAATACTTATATCAAACATATGTAATACATTAAACATACAATGACTCAAAAAATAAAAGTTGTGAACGTCAGACTTCCGGACCAAATCATTTCTTGGCTTGATTCTCTCGTCAAAGAAGGTGTTTTTGATAGCAGGTCAGAAGCTATCAGAAACTTTGTCCGGGAGTATGTGAAAACAAACAGGACCTAAGCATGGCAAACTCTTTGGTATCACTCAGACTGCCAGAATCTCTTGTCAAAGAGCTCAAAACTTGTTCTGATAAAGACCATTATCTCGATCTTTCTGAAGCGATACGAAGCATTGTACGGGACAAATGGCTCGAATACAAGGATCCGCAAGCGTATCATCTCAAACGGCTCCGCAAAGAGATCAGCGAAAGCTACCGTGAAGAGGTCATCAAAAAAAATCAGGAAGGACTGATCAAAGAACTCGAAACCATCAGGGAGATGTTCCATAAAGATGAATAAGAAAATTATCCGGGAACTTGTCCTTTTGTCCATCATCTTACTAATTATCATTCCAGGATTGGTTGCCCAGGATACAAGTGATGGTGGGGACTCGAGCGGAGATTCTGGTGGGAGCTCTGATGATGGTGGTGGATCTAGTTCTGGAGGAACAGAATCATCAAGCGGCGGGACTGGATCATCAGGCGGAACAGGAAGCAGCTCAGGAGGAACAGGTAGTTCTGGCGGGACAGGATCATCAAGTGGTGGATCATCATCCGGAACAACATCTAGCTCATCATCAGGAGGAACAACAAGTTCGAGCAGCGGAGGAACATCAAGCTCTGGAGGAAGCAGCTCATCAGGAGGAACATCAAGTGGCAGTTCATCCGGGGGAAGTTCAAGCTCAGGAGGCTCTAGTGGAAGCTCATCTAGTGGAGGAACAACAAGTAGCAGTTCAAGCTCAGGGGGTTCAAGCGGAGGAAGCAGCTCATCAGGAGGAACATCAAGTGGCAGTTCATCCGGGGGAAGTT
>Ga0208373_1000461_pt1 | contig 70909 bp, 67 predicted proteins | sample RifOxyC2_FD_184036 | JGI IMG/M metagenome (GOLD analysis project Ga0208373, IMG submission 184036) | Soil microbial communities from Rifle, Colorado - Rifle Oxygen_injection C2 (SPAdes) | ecosystem: Environmental > Terrestrial > Deep subsurface > Rock core/Sediment | place: Rifle, Colorado...
CCTGGGCGATTTCTCCGGGGGTGTCGTGCATCAGGGGGGTGGCCACCAGGTCTTTGACCGTGCCCAGGTGGTCGGATGCCAGTTCGGAAAATTTTTCTGCAATGGTCTTGAACTGCTCCCAGTTGGTTCGGGTTTCCCAGGGCGGATCAATGGCCGGGTTGAACGGGTGAATGAACGGGTGCATGTCCGTGGTGCTCAGATCGTGCATCTCATACCAGCCGGCAGCCGGCAGGGCGATGTCCGCATACATGGCACTGGTGGACATGCGCAGCTCCAGGGTGACCATCAGGTCCAGCTTGCCTTCCGGGGCAGGCTTCCGCCATTTTATCTCTTCAGGGCGCAGGTCGCTCTCGGAATTGAGTACGGCATGGTCAGCACCCAGCAGATGTTTGAGAAAATATTCATGTCCCTTGCTGCTGGCCCCCAGCAGGTTGGCCCGCCACAGAAAGAGCATGCGCGGAAAGTTGTCCGGATGATCGGGGTCTTCCGCAGCAAACCGCAGTTCGCCGGTTTTGATTTTTTCAACTGCAAAGGCTGTGATCTCTTCATCTGTGGATGCCCCGGAAGCCATGGCTTCCTTGACCAGTTCAAGGGGATTGCAGTTGAACTGGGGATAGGACGGGAGCCAGCCCAGGCGGGCGGCGATGACGTTATAGTCGGCCATGTGCCTTGCTGCCGGCTGATTTGCCAGGGGGGACTGAATTGTTTCCGGCCGAAGGGTGTCATAGCGCCACTGGTCCGTGGCAAAATAATAGAATGAGGTGCCGTTCTGCTGGCGCGGCGGCCGCTGCCAGTCCAGGCCGAAGGCCACCTGGGCCCAGGCCGCCTGGGGCCGCACTTTTTCCTGGCCCACGTAATGGGCCCAGCCGCCGCCGTTCACGCCCTGGCAGCCGCAAAGGGTAGTCAGGTTGATGATGGTGCGGTAGATCATGTCGCTGTGATACCAGTGGTTGGTGCCGGCTCCCAGAAAGATCATGGATTTGCCCCGGGTTTTTTCGGCATTGTCGGCAAATTCACGTGCCACGCGGATGGCGTCCTTGGCCGGCACGCCGGTGATCTTTTCCTGCCATGCCGGTGTGAACGGTGCGGGATCATCATAATCTGCCGGATAGTCGGAAGTACCATCTTCCTTTTTGGTGGAGGCATTTTTCTGCTGCACCCCCAGGTGTGCGGCCATCAGATCAAATACCGTGGTCACGCGCAGGTCTCCGCCGGGAGTGGTGACGGTCTTATAGGGTACTATCCCTTTTCTGACGTTTGAACCTGTCTCGGTAAAAACGGGAAATGCCACCGTGCACCACCCGTTGTTTTGTTCTGAAAGACTGATCAATGGATCGACAGGCCGGTCGTCTGCCGCCATTTTCAAGTTCCATCGGCCTTCTTCGTTCCAACGGAAACCAATGCTGCCGTTGGGCACGACAAAACCGCCTGAAGCATCATCATACACCATTGTTTTCCATTGCGCATTATTGGTTTCCAGGCCTAAATCCGCGGCACGCAGAAACCGTCCAGGCGTTTCGCTGTCCGTTCCCTGTTCGAGCACCACTATAAAAGGCAGATCCGTGAACTGCCGGGCGTAATCCATGAAATAGGGCACCTGCCGGTCAATGTAAAACTCTTTGACGATGACGTGGGTCATGGCCATGGCCAGGGCTGCATCCGTACCGGCGCGAGCCGGAAGCCAGGTGTCTGCGAACTTGACATACTCGGCGTAATCCGGTGCTACTGCTGCCACACGGGCTCCCCGGTAACGGGCTTCGGTGAAAAAATGGGCATCGGGCGTGCGGGTCATGGGCAGATTGGTCCCCCAGACAATGAAATAGGATGATTCAAACCAGTCAGCGCTTTCAGGCACGTCGGTCTGTTCGCCCCATATCTGGGGAGAAGCCGGCGGCAGATCGCAGTACCAGTCGTAAAAGCTGAGCATGGATGCGCCGATGAGCGACAGGAAACGCGCTCCTGAAGCATAACACACCATGGACATGGCTGGAATGGGCGAAAATCCGAATACCCGGTCCGGGCCGTATTTTTTGATGGTATGAACCAGGGCTGCGGCAACCAGAGTGGCGGCCTCATCCCAGTTCACGCGCACGAACCCCCCTTTGCCCCGGGCCTGATGAAATCGATGTCGTTTTTCTTTGTCTTTTGCAATACTTTCCCAGGCTGCCACCGGATCATTGACTTTTGCCAGGGCCTGGTGCCACATGTCCAGCAGGCATGAACGAACCAAAGGATGCTTCAGGCGTACCGGGCTGTAAGTGTACCACGAGTAAGTGGCCCCCCTGGGGCAGCCGCGCGGTTCGTGATTCGGGACTCCCTGCCCTGCGTCCGGATAATCCACGGCCTGGGTTTCCCATACCAGAATGCCGTCTTTGACAAAAACATCCCAGGAACACGAGCCGGTACAATTGACCCCGTGGGTGGAACGAACCTTTTTGTCGTACTGGGAGCGGCGGCGGTACAGATCTTCCCATTCCCGCTGGCCGCAGCGTACTTCGGCCCATTTGCCGGCAATGGTTTCTTCTTTGCACCCATGTTTTTCCCCTTGAGGCCGGAAAAAACGAAGTGAGGATAAAATGGAATTTTGTGGCATATGGCTACCCTCCTGTGAAAGGGGATGTTGTTATGTGTACATCGGAACATTTCTTTTATTCATCAAATTTTATCCCGCCAAAATATTTCATGAACTGGGTCCGTTCATAAAGGGAGGGGTCTTTGCTTTTTGACCGGCTCATTTTTCCCCTGAAATCAGAAATTTGTTTGAATCCTTTATTATGCATCCAAACCTCAAGGCCTTCCAGCAGAGCTTTTATATATTCTGTTCCATTTTGATACAGGCAGGATACCACCTGAACTGCATCTGCCCCTGCAAGGAGATGTTTGATAAGCGCTTTGCTGTCATGAATACCGGTAGAAGCGGCCAGATTACACCCTGTTCTTCCCGACATGATGGACATCCATCGAAGTGAAAGGGCCAGATCCGACGGAGAGCTAAACGTGAAAGAGGGTTTGACCTCAAATTTATCAATATCAAAATCCGGGCTGAAAAACCGGTTAAAAAGGACCAGCCCCTTGATGCCGGTTTTGGATAAGATTTGAATCATGGGGCCAAGATCGGTAAAATAAGGGCTTATTTTCAACGAAACTGGAATGCTGACGGTTTGAAGCACTTTTTCGATGATTTGAAAGTATATTGTCCGGGTATCCTGTCCGGTTCTTTCAAAATTTGAAGGCAGGAAAAACATATTCAGCTCAAGGGCATCCGCCCCCGCCTGTTCAAGCTGTTTTGCATAGGAAACCCATTCAATGGAATTATGACAGCAATTGATGCTTGCCATCACCGGTATGGATACATTTTTTTTGCAGTCTTCAATCAATCGAGTGTATCTGTTTAAATTGTCTTCTCGTATCTTGTAATCATAGAAGTCAATAGGATTCATCCTGCCTTCGTATTCAAAAAATTTCGGCGCCCCTCGTTTTGATTCCTTTTTCACAAAATCGGTGTACTCAAACGCTATTTCTTCTTCAAAGATGGATTTCAAGACAATTGCGCCCGCACCTTTTTCTTCCAGTTCCTTGACTTTTTTTACAGAGCCAGTCAGCCCTGAACTTCCGATGATCAAAGGATTTGCAAGTTCGAGTCCCATATATTGAACAGATAGATCCATAAATACCCTCCAAAAAAAATAGGTTGATAAAATTTAAAGATGATGTACATCAGTCTCAATATCTGGTTATCATAACACAACAGCGCACCCTTTTGATCCACATACGGGTCAGCACCAGAATTCCAGCCGGTTTCCTTCAGGGTCGTTCAGGTACATTACCCTTGCCCCCCATGGGTGGGTTTTAATGGGGGTGGGGGCCAGGCCGTTACGGCAAAGCCGGGACCGGGTCTCTTCCAGGTCATGGACCTGAAAAGTGATGAGATGGCCCTCTCCCCGGCTGGAATTTTTGGCGGTCCGGCAGGCATCGGCGATGCTCAGGCAGGTGGTGTCTGTGAGCCGGAACTCCACAAACCATTCCCGGGTAACCGTCACCGGCAGTTGGAGCCCGATTTTGTAGAAGGTCACCGTGTCCGCCCATTTCTCACAATATAAAATGGTGTTGACACAGACCACCTGTCCCCGCAATCCCCGGGGATAAGCGTCGGATGTCTGCCGGGGAACCGTCATGATTTCAGGGTTTCCCCAATGGATTTTCCAAAGTTGAAACAGTTTTCCACCGCCTGGGTGTTCGGGTTCCATTTTTCACGCAATCCGTCATTCAACAGCGTAAATCCAGCCTGTTCGAGCTTCTCCGATATCACTTTTACGGATTCGCCGCTCCAGACGTAGGACCCGAATGCCGCAGCCTTCTTGCCCTTGAACCGTAGGCCGATCACCTCTTCGAACAAACCGGCCAGGGAAGATAAAATCCCCTTGTTCACGGTGGGAGACCCGGCCAGGACAGCCTTGGATTTGAAGATCTCGGTGATGACATCGTTCTTGTCGGATTTGGACACATTGAACAATTTAATCGTAATGCTGCTGTCGGCGGCCATGATCCCTTTGGCAATGGTTTCCGCCATTTTCCGGGTACTTTCCCACATGGTGTCATAAATGAGGGTGAACAGGTTTTCCGCGTATGTATCGGCCCATTGCAGATACCGGGTTACGATCTGCATGGGGTCCTGTCTCCAGATCACCCCGTGGCTGGGGCAGATCATATCCACCGGCACATTGAGCGCTACCACCTCCTTGATTTTTTTGGTTACCTGGGCACTGAAGGAGGTCAGGATATTGGCATAATATTTAACGACTTCCTGAAACAATTCTCCCTGATCCGCCAGGGACATGTTCTTTGATTGTAAAATGCATGGTTTTTTCCTGTTCATTCTATGTAGATATGGGTCAGCCGGTTGATCATTTCATGAAATACTTCATGCTTTCCTTTGCCGATTCGCTCGGTTTCAAGTGTCTCAAAATCCTGGTATAATTTTTCATCAATGGCTTTTGAAAAACGGCTCTCCCCCATGGGGTAGAGGATGTTGTTTTCCTTATAAATGTGATCGAGCATCAAAGAAATATATTGTTCACATTCATTGGCAAGCGCCTCAGAGATGGCGATATTGCCTGATTTGAATTCGACAAATGCCCGGCCGATGGCCTTTATATGGCTGCGACCGGCGGTATGCTCCGACATCATGGCTTCGATGGGACCCTGTTTTGGTATGCCGGCCTGAACCATTGCCGGGAACAGCAGGTCTTCCTCTTTTCCATGGTGGCATTTGTCCACGAAAATTTGGAAAAATTCCAGGATGCCTTCAAAATGGCCTTTATCCAGTGTTTGTCCAAATCTAAGGGACTCACACATCTTCCTTAAAACACGAAATATGATTTTTATTCCCTCATGCTCATTTTTTAATTGGTTAATCGCTTTCATGCTGTTCTCCTTTCGCCGCCTGCCCGGCACTGCTTTTACTGTTATCAGAAAGGCTCGAAAAAAGCAACGGGCCATTCTCAACCCGGAATCTAAAAAGCTTTCAAAAACCGAATCGGGCATTACCGGCTTAGATCATTTTTTTTATAAAGCATTTTTGTCCGTGGAATTGATTTAAATCAATTTATTTTGGTTCCCAATAAGATATGGATATGGGTATAACAATATTTCTGAGGGAAGCAATGAATGAAACCGTATCCTAGTCAGGCAAGACCATGGGTTCAAATCCTGTTTTTACTCGTCGTGGTTTTCATCGGCGCCAGATTTTATCTGTTCGTTTCCTCCATTGAAAAAGGGGTGATCCCGGATTTTGAAAGGCCCGCCGGGGTGGAAGCCTTTCTGCCCATCGGCGCCCTGGTCAGTCTGAAACACCTCCTGTACACGGGGACGATCAATAGGATACACCCCTCGGGGCTGGTTCTTTTTCTGATGATCATTTTTACGGCAGTATTTGCCAAAAAAGGGTTTTGCAGTTGGGTCTGCCCCGTCGGAACGCTGTCGGAGTATTTGTACAAGGGTCGCACGTTTCTATTTCAAAAGCATTTTAAGATGCCGGCCCTTCCCGATTTCCTGTTACGCGCCTTGAAATATGTGATCGCCGGGTTCTTCGTTTACCAAATTTTCTATAGGATGCCCATTGAGGGCATTGAGCAATTCATCCAAAGCCCTTACAACCGGTTTGCAGACATCAACATGCTCAAATTCTTTACCCGGATGTCAGCAACAACCTTTGTCGTTCTGATGTCTCTATTTGTGTTGTCCATTCTTTTCCGGCATTTCTGGTGCAGGTATCTGTGTCCCTATGGCGCTTTACTGGGACTTGTCGGCCTTCTCAGCCTGGGCAAAATCCACCGGGACCCCTCCCATTGCACCGACTGCGGCAAATGTGAAAAAAAATGCCCGGGGATGATCCCCATCCGGCAGAAAACAATTGTCCATTCCCTGGAATGTTCTGCATGCCTGACCTGTATCGAAAGCTGCCCGGAAAAAGGGGCCCTCAAATTTACGTATTACGCCGGCAGATCGTCTTTGCCGGCGGCTATCATGGCCCTGGGGTTTATTCTGTTTTTCAGCAGCGGTATTACCCTTGCCATCGTGTCGGATACGTGGCAGAATGAAATTCCAACACAGGCGTATGTAAACTATGCCGTTTCCATGAACCGGAAACTCAATTCCATTGACCGGATGGATGGAATGGATCCTGAAAAAATGCAAAAAATGATTCTTATGATGAAACGGCTTCAAGAGCAAAAAGCAGGCATGCAGGATTCACAACAAGAGAAGGGAGATTAACGAATGCCGATTCCGGGCAATCTGCTGACAACCGCCATGGCAGTCATGCCGCATACCAACGTGGATAAGGCTTTGGAAAAGGCTTTGAGCCTTGATATTCCTTTCTGGCCCCAACTGCCCAATTACAGCTATTATGAGGATATGTATGTTCAGGCGGCCGAACATTTTCCAGGGATTCTTCTGGATATGGAAAAAAGAACCTTACGGTTTTCCATGGACAAATTTATTTCTGAATTTGAAGAGGTCATGACTCATTTTGATGATCCTGACTATTTTGACATCAGCCCCACCTATTCATCGGTCTACCACCGATTTTTAGGCATGGACCTGTCCGGGCACCCGGCCATCCGGGGGCAACTGGAGGGCCCTGTCAGCTTTGGTTTCAATATCCTGGACCAGGATAAACGGCCTATTCTCTTTGATGACAATGTCCGCCCCTTCATGTTTGAATTCATGACCAAACGGATCAATATTCAATTGAAAAAGCTGAAACAAAAGAACGGCAACGCCTTCATGTTCATTGATGAACCAGGTATGCAATTTATTTTTTCCGCCCTGTCCGGTTACAGCGATCAAAAGGCAAAACAGGATCTGGACGAATTTTTCTCAACCATTGAGAGCCCGAAAGGGATACACCTGTGTGGAAATCCGGATTGGGATTTCCTTTTAAACCTGGATATGGATATTCTGTCTGTGGACATTCATTCAAATGCTGAAATTTTCGGGTTATCGGTCTCTTCCATCAAAAAATTTCTCGACAAGGGGGGGACCCTGGTTTGGGGGATCGTTCCCACAGGTTTTGAAAACTTTGGAAAAGAAAACCTGGGGTTGTTGAGTTTCCGGCTCGAAACCATATGGAAGGCACTGGATAAAAAAGGAATTCCAATGGATCAAATTCTGGAGCAGGGGTTGATCTCTCCGGCCACCTGTTGCCTGGTGAATGAAGACGGGTATAAGACCGTTGAAAAAGCCTTTCAAGTGACAAAGGCGCTTTCAGAATCCTTAAGAGAAAAATTCAAATTAAGTTAAAGAAATAAGAATGCGTTCTTACAGGCTGTTATAGAATGGGTCACGAACCAATTATTGTCATGGGTTGAAAAAGGAAAGACTTGTGGGGGAATTCGATGACAAACTTGATGCAGAAGCATCTGCCACGCTTTTCATTGGCATCATTCAGGGCCTGGTGATGCAATCATTGTTGGCAGTCGAGGTTGGCCGCATCCGCCGTGATGCATCGAGAGTGTTTGCCATTTATCAGCGCGGCATCAGGAGTGCATGATGAAACTACCGGTAAAAATGAGAACTTTGGCTATAATTGGGATCGGCATTCCTTTGTTGGTGCTTTTTGTTTATGTGGCGCTGCGATCAGGACCCCTTGCCCCGGTGCCCGTGATACTGACGACTATAGAAAATAAATCTATTACACCTGCACTGTTCGGCATCGGTACTGTCGAGGCTCGTTACACCTACAAGATCGGGCCGACGGTAACCGGCCGCGTCAAAAGGCTGGATGCCCATGTTGGAGATCGGGTCAAAGCAGGGCAGATACTTGGAGAAATAGATTCAGTTGATCTTGATGAGCGTATCCATGCCCAGGACGCTGCATTGAAAAAGGCAGGCGCACAATTAGAGGAGGCCGATACACGCCGGCAATTTGCCCGGACACAGGCGCGGCGTTATGAAAAATTGCTTTCTGTGCATTCAGCCAGTGAGGAGATCGCGTTCACCAAACAGCATGAGCTGAGTGTGGCGCAGGCCGGTCTGAATGTCGCACGCAATGAATTGACCCGCATCCATGCCGACCGTGAGGTCCTGGTTGCGCAGCTTAGCAACCTGAGGCTGATTTCTCCTGTTGACGGCATGGTCGTTGCCCGTGAGGTCGATCCCGGCACTACGGTTTCAGCAGGCCAGACCGTGGTGGAACTCATCGATCCCAAGAGTTTGTGGATCAACGTCCGCTTCGATCAAATTCATACCCACGGGCTGGCTGCTGATCTGTCGGCCCTGATCGTATTGCGTTCACAGGATGGTGTGTCGGCCGGCCATGTGTTTCGAGTAGAGCCGCTGGCTGATCCCGTGACCGAAGAAACACTGGCCAAAGTGCTCTTTGATCAACTGCCTGACCCGCTTCCTCCAATCGGCGAACTAGCCGAAGTCACCATTGAATTGTCGCCCCTTCCAAAGGGGCCGGTTGTGCCCAATGCCGCCATCCAGCACATCAACGGCCGGACGGGCGTATGGCAGGTCATGGGTGGTGAACTGCATTTCACACCGGTTTCCCTTGGCACGGCCGATCTGAACGGATGGATACAGGTGCATGAAGGTCTGAAAGTTGATGATCAAGTCGTCACCTATAGTGCCAAAGCCCTGACGCAGCGCAGCCGCATTCAAGTTGTTGAACAGATGCCGGGGTTAAAGCCGTGATCAGCCTTGCCGGACGCGACATTATGCACGCCTGGGGAAAATTTGTCTTTACCGGTGCGGGGCTTGGACTGCTGATCGGTGTAACCCTGTCCATGGCCGGCATCTACCGGGGGATGGTGGATGATGCCAAGGCATTGCTCGACAACAGCGGGGCCGATCTCTGGGTGGTACAAAAGGACACGCTCGGTCCCTATGCCGAACCCTCCAGTATCTATGAAGACACCTCGAATGGGTTATGCAGCATACCTGGAGTCGCGCAGACGGCAAATGTCACCTACCTCACCATGCAGGTGCGCAAAAATCAACAAGATGTCCGGGCAATGATCACCGGTGTAAGCCCAGGTGGGCCGGGTACACCCGGCTGGCCGCCGTATCTTGTTGCCGGACGTCACATTACCCGCAGCCATTATGAAGCCGTGGCGGATATCGCTGCCGGTTTTGAACTAGGTGACCATATTCAGATCCGCCGAAACAGATACACCGTGGTCGGCCTGACCCGGAGGATGGTTTCTTCCGGTGGTGATCCGATCATTTTTATTCCGCTTAAAGATGCTCAGGAAGCTCAGTTCCTTAAAGACAATGATGTTATCCGGCAGCAGCGCAGGCGTACCACTGAAAACCCCGCATTCAATCGGCCGGGAACCCCGGGTCTGCTTGATGCAATTATTGCTTCACAAAGCACCAATCCTTATGCTAATGCGGTTCTCGTGAAGGTCAAAGACGGCTATGGTGATGAAGCTGTGGCTGAATCCATTCGCCGCTGGAAACGATTGACAGCCTACACACGCAGCCAGATGGAAGATATCCTGGTCGGAAAGTTGATTGCCACTTCCTCAAAACAGATCGGTATGTTTCTGGTGATTCTTTCCATCGTCAGTGCAGCCATTGTCGCTTTTATTATTTATACCCTGACGCTGGGAAAAATCCGTGAGATAGCGGTTCTGAAACTGATCGGTACCCGAAATCGAACCATTGCCGCCATGATCATGCAACAGGCGATCGCTTTAGGGATGATCGGGTTTGTGGTGGGCAAAATTACCGCGACGCTTTTAATGGCGCCGATTTTCCCCAAATATGTGCTGTTCGAACCTCTCGATTCCGTGTGGGGATTCGTTGCAGTCGTTGTGATCTGCATCCTGTCGAGCCTCATCGCCATTCGTGTTGCCCTCAAGGTCGATCCGGCCGAGGCCATAGGCGGTTGATATGACCGAAAAAGGCATTCTGATTGAAGGATTAAAAAAACGCTATGGCAAAGGGGACACTGCTGTTGATGCCCTGAAGGGCGTAGACATGCAGGTGGGCCCGGGTGAAGTGGTCGGTCTGATCGGACCGTCAGGATCAGGTAAGAGCACGCTGCTCAAATGTCTTGGTGCGGTCATCGAACCGACCGAAGGGAGGATGACCCTTGGCAATAAAGTAATTTACGACAACGGCTGGAAAGTTAATGACTTGCGTGCCCTGCGCCGTGATAAAATCGGATTTATCTTTCAGGCTCCCTACCTCATCCCCTTTCTCGATGTTACCGATAATGTCGCCCTCTTGCCCATGCTGGCAGGGAAGCCCAATGCCGACTCACGCAAGCTGGCGGTGGAGCTGTTGCAAGCACTGGATGTGGCGCATCGTGCCAAGGCCATGCCATCAGAACTGTCCGGCGGCGAACAGCAGCGTGTTGCCATCGCCAGAGGCCTGGTCAATCGCCCGCCGGTCATTCTTGCCGATGAGCCCACAGCCCCCCTCGACAGTGAACGTGCACTGGCAGTAATTCGAATTCTTAACCATATGGCGCATCAATATGAGACTGCAATCATCGTTGTGACCCATGACGAAAAAATCATTCCGACCTTCAAGCGCATTTATCACATCCGTGACGGTGTGACCTATGAAGAAGCCGGAGAAGGAAGAGTATTTGAGTAGTATAGCTTGCTTGTCTTTTTGACTCCGATCCGGTGACCGGCAGACAAAGGCCATAAAAAAAGGCGGCGTTTCAAATTCTATTGAAACACCGCCCCCACAGGTTGTTATAATGGCTTCTTAAGCATCCGGTTTCCGGTTCAGTGGGTTACGGAAGCCCTCGAAGCCGTTTATAGGCTGCCATCAGGCCAGGTCAAAGCGGTCAAGGTTCATCACCTTGTCCCATACCCTTACAAAATCGTTCAGGAACTTCTCCTGGGAGTCTTTGCTCGCATAGACTTCAGCCAGGGCCCGCAATTGGGAGTTGGAACCAAAGATGAGATCGACACGGGTGCCGGTCCATTTGAGTTCGCCTGTGGCGCGGTCATGCCCCTCGAATACGTCCTCATCTTTTGCCTTCCAGACCGTGCCCATGTCCAGGAGATTCACAAAAAAATCAGTGGTGAGGGTCTCCGGCCGTTGGGTGAAAACGCCGTGCGGCGAATGCCCCGCATTGGTATTCAAGACACGCATACCGCCTAAGAGAACCGTCATCTCAGGTGCGGTCAGGGTCAAAAGCTGGGCCCGGTCCACCAGCAGCTTCTCTGCCGGAACCGTGTATTTGGTTTTAAGGAAATTGCGAAACCCGTCCGCACCCGGTTCGAGTACGGCAAAGGATTCCACATCGGTTTGCTCCTGTGACGCATCCGTACGGCCCGGCGTGAAAGGAACAGTGATATCGTGACCGGCATTCTTTACCGCCTGCTCGACCCCTGCGCAGCCGCCCAGAACGATGAGGTCGGCCAGGGATACCTTCTTTTTGCCGGACTGGGCGCTGTTGAACGCGGCCTGGATTCCCTCCAGGGTTTTCAGCACAGGCCCCGCCGTCTGGTTCACGGCCCAGTCTTTCTGGGGTGCAAGACGGATACGGGCCCCGTTGGCCCCGCCGCGCTTGTCGGAGCCGCGGAAGGTGGATGCCGATGCCCAGGCCGTGGAGACCAGTTGGGAGACGGATAGTCCGGAAGCCAGGATCTTGGCCTTGAGGGCGGCTATATCCTTGGCATCGATCAACTCATAATCCACTACGGGCACCGGGTCCTGCCAGATGAGGTCTTCTTTGGGAACTTCCGGACCTATATAGCGCGACCGGGGCCCCATGTCGCGGTGGGTCAGCTTGAACCAGGCCCGGGCAAAGGCCTCTGCCAACATCTCCGGGTTTTTGTGGAACCGCCGGGAGATGGGCTCATAGATGGGATCAAACCGGAGAGCCAGGTCTGCCGTGGTCATCATGGGTGCATGCCGTTTGGACGGATCTTCGGCATCCGGCACCGTGTCCGCCGCGGCCGGGTCCGTCGGAATCCATTGCCAGGCTCCGGCAGGGCTTTTCACTTTTTTCCACTCATACCCGAACAACGTATCAAAATAGGCGCTGTTCCACTGGGTCGGGGTCGGGGTCCAGGCGCCCTCGAGGCCGCTGCCGATGGCATCTCTGCCTTTCCCGCTGCCGAAACTGCTCTTCCAGCCCAGACCCATTTCTTCAATGGGGGCGGCTTCGGGTTCAGGACCCACATGGGTCGCAGGGCCGGCACCGTGGCATTTACCGAAGGTGTGCCCTCCGGCAACGAGAGCAACGGTCTCATCGTCATTCATGGCCATACGCGCAAAGGTCTCGCGGATGTCCTTTCCTGAGGCCACGGGGTCCGGGTTGCCGTCCGGGCCTTCCGGGTTCACATAGATCAGACCCATCTGAACAGCGGCGAGGGGGTTTTCCAGATCGCGGTCGCCGCTGTACCGGCTTTTGGGCTTATCGCTCGTAGCCAGCCATTCCTCTTCGCCACCCCAGTAGATATCTTCTTCCGGCTCCCAGACGTCTTCCCGTCCGCCGCCAAAGCCAAAGGTCTTGAACCCCATGGACTCAAGCGCGCAATTACCGGCCAGGATCATGAGATCGGCCCAGGAGATCTTGTTGCCGTATTTCTGCTTGACCGGCCACAGCAGACGCCGCGCCTTGTCGAGATTCACATTGTCGGGCCAACTGCTGAGAGGGGCAAACCGCTGGGTGCCGTTCCCTGCGCCGCCCCGGCCGTCGCCGGTCCGGTATGTGCCTGCGCTGTGCCAGGCCATGCGGATGAAAAAGGGCCCATAGTGGCCGTAATCCGCCGGCCACCAGTCCTGGGAGTCGGTCATCAAGGCATGGAGATCCTTTTTCAAGGCCTCCAGGTCGAGTTTCTTGAATTCCTCGGCGTAATTGAACCTCTCGCCCATGGGATTGCCCATGGATGAATTCTGGTGAAGGATTTTGAGGTTCAACTGATTCGGCCACCAGTGACGATTTGTGGGGCCGCTGTCGGCCGTGGGTTTGTGAATTTTGCCGGTTACCGGGCATTGGCTGCTTTCATTGGACATGTTAACCTCCTTATGGGTTGTGGAAATAAAATACTATATGATAAACGTTATCAATTGCCAGGCAAAAAATATATTAATCTTTTTCCGCCGAGCAATTGCGGCAAATACCGAAAAAATCCAATCGATGATTCAATATTTTAAAATCCGTTTCTTCGGCAATCTCATGTTGCATATCATCCAGACTATCCAGATCCAGGTCGAGAATCTTTTTGCACTTGACGCAGATGATGTGGGGATGGGGGTAAGGCCTATTCCCATCATACCGATTGCTCCCGTCCGGGAATCCCAACTCTAGAAGTTCATCAAGTGATTTAATTAATATAATATTTCTGTATACAGTGGCAAGACTCATGGTCGGAAAATCTTTTTTGATCCGGGCATGAATATCTTCAACACTGGGATGGCCCTCGCTCTTGGCCAGAATTTTGACGATGGCCAGCCGCTGAGGCGTCATCTTGTGGCCGTTATCCCTTAATTTCCGGATAATCATATCAAATCGTTTTTTATGGTCTTCCAATTGCCGCCCCTTATGATAAATAATAATAGTTATCAATTAGCATTGATTTTCTTTTAAAGTCAAGTGCTGTTTTAATTGTTCCCGAATGATAACTGCACCGGCTCATCCGATTCATTTGAACCAACCCATTATGAATGGAAGCCCCATCAGCGGAATTTTCCCAGGACAACGGTCATATTGTCTTTTCCTCCGGCGGCAAGGGCAAGTCGTAACAGTTGATCGGCTGCATGGTCGCAGGTATCGGCTTTTTTCAACACCTCAGCCATCATTTCTTTTTCCACAACGCCATGGACGCCATCGGACATCAGAACAAGGATATCCCCGGTCTCAAGGCGAATCTCCCCGATCTCGGGCGTCAGATCCCGGCAGCCGAGACACTGGTCCGGTACATTCCGGGAATAATGGGACTGTGCCTCATCCCCTGAAAGCTCCCCCTCAACCATCAAAAACCGGGCCAGGGTCTGGTCCTGGGTGATCTGCGTCAGATTTCCGGCCCTGTAGTGATAGAGGCGGCTGTCGCCGGAATGGGCAAAAACGGCCTGTCTGCCTTTAACGGCGACCAGGATCAGGGTGGTTGCCATGCCGGACAGGGCCTCCTTTTTGGCAGCCATGGCAACGATTTCCCTGTCCATCCGGATAAAAAAATCCATCAGGCTCGCATCCGTGTTTTTGTCCTTCGGACCCGGCCAGTTTTCCAGGCTTTCCATGACATGGCGGGCTGCCATTTCTCCGCCTGGTTCGCCGCCGAGTCCGTCGGCCAACCCCATGATCACGGTACCGTCGGGAAATGACCTGAGCCCGTAACGGTCCTGATTGGTCCTTCGCACCGGTCCGATATCGGTTTGGGCTGAAATCACCAGATTTTCCGTTTCAAAATGATCCTTTTTTCTGTCCCAGGGGGAAATTTTCTGATTCTTGATGACGAATTATCCTTTTTTAGATTTCCGGATTCTGCTGTTGATTTTTGCCAGTTTCCGGTCCAGTTCATGGATGAGCCTTGAAAATTCCTCTTCCCGGCCCGGCCCGATTTCAAAGGTCAGGGTCCGGGTAAGGGTTCTGTTGGGCAGGGCCGGATACATTTCCTTCACCGGTGTTCCATTGGACAAAAAGGCCTGGGCCTGTTTCGGGGTTTGAAACCGTTGATCCGGGTCCCGGGAACAGGCCGTTATAATAAATTTCCGGAGAATTTCCGGAAGATCTTCCACCTGTTTTCCAGGATCAGGAATGATCCGGCTCCGCATCATTTCCATCCGTTCTGCGGGATTTTCCGATAAAACCGGTAGCAGGCCCGTGACCATATGAAAGGCTGTCAGGCCCAGGGAAAAATTATCGGTCCTGAAATCCGCGGGCTCACCGTCAATGAGTTCCGGCGCGAGATAATGAAAATTCCCATCAGGCTGGAAATCATCGGTTCCAATGGGACCGGCCAAACCAAAATCAATGAGTTTGATGCGGTCATTTGGCAGGACAATCACATTGGACGGGTTGATATCCCGGTGAACCAATCCTTTTTCAGCCGCATAGGCCAGGGCCGACACCATCTGGCAAAGATAGGTCAGGGCCAGGTGGGGCGGTATCCGTTTGAGCCGGAGAATGAGATCGGCCAACGACTCCCCTTCAAGAAATTCATAGATGATAAAAACCGTTTTAAACCTGGATTCAATGTCAAACACACGGATAATGTTTTCATGGTTCAATCCTGCAATGATTTTGGCTTCATTTTGGAAATTTTGCATAAATTCAGGCTGCATGGAAAAATGATGGCGCATCATTTTAACGGCCACGGGCCGCTCCAGTTCCGAGTGAACCCCCTTGTAGACAATGCTGTATCCCCCCTTCCCCAGGATGTCGGTAATGAGATATTTACCGATGGTCCGTTCAGCCATGGGGCCTTTGCGATCCAGCCGGTCTGCCGTCAGTTCGGTCAGAAAGGCGAACAGTTCCGGGTCCTCGGCCGGCATGAGATCAATGTCTTTTTTATGGATCACCCAGACATCCATATCGGTTTCCGCTTCCACATGGAACCCGGACGGCTCACCGGTCAGAAGGGAAATCATGCCCACGATATCCCCTTCTCCACGATGGCCGACCGGATAAAGCACACCTTTTTTTTCCACCAGCAAAATACAGGCACCCTGCTGGATGATGCAGGCCGTCTCGGCGGGACACCCCTGGAGGATAAAGCGGGTCCCCTGTCTGATCCGTTCAGGGGTCAGGTTCCTGAAAAAAGAAGATTTTGAATAGGGCCGGACAAATCTCAGGAATTTTGTCCGGATGTTGAGACTGCCTTCTTCGGCCCTGACCTGTTTGTAAAACGGGCATTGGGTGCAGGATTCCCGTTTTTCCGCAAAACTGCCCTGGATCTTTCCACTGCAAAGGGTTCCGGCTACGGCCCAGCAGAACCGGCCCCCGCAGGACCCGGAATTGATGCCGTCATGGGTGGTGTCCACGGCTGCCGGGCAGACACCGGCTTTTTCGGCATTCAGACCGCCGGGCTCCCGGCCGCATTGCATATATTCCCAACAATTTTTTTTCTTTATCATGGGCCGGCCTATTCCGGCGGAAAAATCCGGCAGAGGTCATCTGCAAGGGTTTCATATTTCTCAAACACGGCCTTCCGGCCGCCCTGCTGCTCTTCTTCCTCCTCAAACTGCCGGGCCAGAGCCGTTTTTTCAAAGGGCAGAAGAACCTTTTCCGCCAGGGGGAAAAAGACCTTATCCTCTTCGTGAATATGGCGCTGCAGGAGAGAGACATAAACGGCCAGATTTTCAAGCAGAAAACTAGGGGCCAGGGCATCATTTTCCCCATACCCGGCAAGGGCCTGCCTGATCCCGGCTATGCTCTGGCGGCAGCATTCATGCTGGTAGCGCAAGGCTCCCATGGTCGAATCCAGCTCTCCCTGCCGTTTATGGGAAAGAAGGCCGAACAGGAGGAATTCTTCTTTAAAATGATGAAACTGGTCGGCAAAACCGGAACAGAAATCCATGGCCGGTTCAAAAAAGGCTGTGGGAACTTTTTTCCCTTTTTCCATCCTTTTTCTTGCCCTCCGGAGAAGACCGAGGACCCTGAGAATCAATTGGTGTTCTTGGATCAGAGTTTGTGTGACACTCATCATTTTCCTCCTTTATTCGCCTTAGAACCAGAATTCAGGATATTTCCTGGACCCGGCCAGATTATTGACCATCAGGGCCACGATCAGCATGATGACGGCCCCGGTCGCCACGGGCAGAAGAACATATAAAAACCCCAGATCATGGATGCTGTCCCCCCCGATGACGGCTATCAGGGCTGTGGCCCCGCCGGGCGGATGAAGGGTGCGGGTGGCATGCATGACGGCGATGGCCGTGGCAACGGCAAAAGCGGCGGCAAACCAGGGAAAGGCATGGAACAATTGATAGGATGCCACCCCGATGACCGCCGAAAAGATATGTCCGCCCAGAAGATTTCTGGGCTGGGCAAGGGGGCTTCTGACGGCGCCGTAAATCAGCACGGCCGACGCGCCAAAGGACCCGACAATAAAGGTCAGGTCTCCTTGGGAAAAAATATTGAAATGCAGGACCGCCACTGCGGTAATGCCTAAAAAAGAACCCACCCACGACCAGATGATTTCTGAAGCATGGACTCCCGGCGGACATGTGCTGCCGCCCTTCATTTTCTGAAAATATTTCACCATTTTTCCTTTCATAGGGACTTCAGCACATGGTTTTCACAATATCGGACCGGGCAATGATGCCCACCAGTTTGAGATCTTCGTCCACCACCGGCACCCGGTTGATATTCATCCGGTCCATGATGTCGGCAATTTCAAAAACAGGAGTTTGTCCCGTTACCGTGACCGGCGGAGAGGTCATGATGTCGGCGGCGATCAGTTTTTTAAGATCCCTTGCCATACACCCGCTGTTTTCAAGACACAAGAGGACCACCCGCATGAACGACAGGGTTTTATCCTCAGTCATCCGGCGCAGCACATCCTTTTCCGAAATCACGCCGGAAAGGGTTTGGTCCGCTTTTAATACGGGGACCCCGGAAATTCCATGTTCGGCCATTGTCTTCACCACCTCAGGCAAAGGGCTATGTTCATGGACAAAGATGACCGGCCGGGTCATGATTTCTTCCGCCCGGATGGCCGTCTTGAGACGGGACACGGCATGATCAAAGGCCACCCGGTAAACCTCCATGAAATCGGAAGGCGTGATGTCCAGATAGCCGGGAATTTTTTTCATGGCCTCCACAATATCTTCGTTCGTGATGGGCAGGCCGCATTGGTTAAATGAACTGAATTTCATGTTTCCTCCCTTAAGCGAGTATTTTACCGGTATGTATCACGCAGAATATTCCAAACAGAAGAGCAAATAATTGATTTAAATCAAATTTCCCAAAAGAATTCTATAAATTCCATAAATAAACTTTGATTTTTATCTTATCATCACGTATTTATTATTAAAAGTTCAAAAACAGGTTTAATTAAAGATAAAAAATGAGGACATCATGAAAATAGATGACACCAATATTGATATCATAAGAGAATTAAAGAACGGAAAAATGTCCTTTAAAAGAATTGCCGATAAACTCTCTATTACGGAAAATACCGTCCGGTCAAGGGTGAACAACCTCCAGAATGAAGGGATTCTCGACATCTGCGGCCTTGTGGATCCGGCCAAGCTGCCGGGTCATCGTGTCGTCATCATCGGGATCAAGCTTTCGGAAATGAACCTGGTTGAAAAAGGGGAAGAGATCAGCAAGCTCAAAGGCGTGATTTCCGTCAGTGTTGTCACCGGGCGGTTTGATCTGATCGTTCTGGTTCTGTTCAAGCGGGGGTTCGGCCTGCTTGAATTTTACACCGAGGAAATCGCAAAGGTGGAAGGCGTTCGGTCTGTGGAAACCTTTGTGGTCTATAAATCCTATAATCTGAAAGTCCCTTATATCTTTTAGAAACAATTCAAAAATTTGCCGCTTTATTCTTGATCAATTTATCGGACAAGTGATAAAATAATCTATCAAACGCTTGTCAAAATCATATTTTTTATTATACTATGATTCCTATGAAAAACTATAAACTTAAAGAACAGGAACGCCGCAAAAAAGAAATATACCGAATCGCCACTAAAACCCTGTGGCAGAAGGGATATGACAAGACCACCATCCGGGATATTGCCAGAGCAACGGAGATGACGACGGCCGGCCTCTACTATTATTTTAAAAGCAAGGAAGAACTTTTGTTTCAGATCCTGGACAGCCATATGGATGATATGATCTCGGGTATCCGGAAAATAACCGCCCAAGACATTGATCCCACGGATCTTATCAAAAGATACATCCAATACCAGGTGGATACCTTTTGCAATGACAAATACCGGACCAAATTAATTTTGAGCGATGACGACTGTCTGACCCAAGAATGGTACGAGCAGGTCAAGGAAAAGCAAAGAGCCTATCTCCTTTTCTGGAGACAGGCCATTGAAGCTTATTGCATGAAAAACGGACTGTCTACGGAGAATATCGCCATTGACGCCCACTGCCTGGTGGGGATGTGCGGCTGGATCTACCGTTGGTATGACCCCAAAGGGGATATCAAACCCGAAAACCTGGCCCTGAAAATATTTGAAACCTTTCTTTTCGGTCTCACCAATAAAGGAAAAATTTCTTCCCCGGTACCGGCATAAGCATTTCTAATCTTGGGTTCCTAATCTTCGGACGGATATAAACAAGCGGAAATCCACGGTCTATAGGCCGCCGGGATTTCCGCTTGTTTTAGGTATTAATCCTTATGATGTATTATGATATTTTCAGGATCAAGGCAGCGCCGCAGTCGCCGGCCGCACAACCGGTCCACAAACAATAACCGCCGCCGGCCATGACCGTCTCTTCTATGCCTTCGATGATCAACCGTGTGGCTGTCGGGCCCTGGGGATGACCGAAGATCAAAGAAGACCCGTAATTGTTGAATCCAAAGGCATCCACTCCCATTTCCTTTGAAAGAAACAGATCATTCACAATGAAGGGATTATGGGTTTTGATCACGCGGATATCCTTGATGGTCAACCCTGCATTTTTCAGGGCCATGCGGGTGGCCGGAACCGGAGCCGCCGGCATATAGCCTTTGCGTTCACGGGCATAGCCATAGGCAATAACCTGGATGGTGACCTTGGGGTCCGCACTCCATTCCTTTGCTTTTTGGGCCGTGGTGACCAGGATGCCGGCATTGCCGTCCGCCGGATGGGTCTGGGCGCCAAAGCTCAGGACACCGCCCGGAATGGTCGGCTTCAAGGCGGCAAGCCCTTCTTTGGTGGAAGCCATGATGCCTTCATCTTTTTCCACAAGAATGGTTTTCTTTTTTGAAATTTTGAGTTCGGCCGGAACCATATACCGTTTCTGGAAAGCCCGGTCGTTTTCCGTACCCATGAGGTATTGCTCATAGCGCCGCAACACCAGTTCGTCACACTGCTCTTTGGTGAACCCGTTCTCCCGGGCAACATTCTCAGCCGTTTCCACCATTTTTTTACCGGTGTTGGGATCTGCGTTAAAATTGTCCATATTCCAATTTTCAGAGATGACTTCACCTCCGGGGCCGTTGGGATTGGGCCAGATGGTATGGGGACCGTTGGATGTCCGGTCTGTTGTCAGCACATAAGGGGTTTCATACAAGCCGTTTTCAATGCCCATGGCCGCAAGGTTGATACAGGTGGCCCCGGTGGTGCAGGCCTGGCTGACGGCGATGGCGGGAAGGGAATTGGCTCCCAGAAGCGCGGCCGACCAGGGTGAGGCATAGAACTGACGGTGCTGGCCGATGGTATTGCCGAAGATACAATAATCCAGTTTGTTCACATCAAAATCTTTTGAGGCAAACCATTGTTTTGAAACGCCTGCGGCAAAGGAGATGGCGTTTTCATTGGCCATACTGCCCTGCCATTTGCAGAAGGGGGTGCTGTAATATCCTTTATAGGGAATAAATACCTTTGTATACATGGTGATTTTCCTTTTTTATCTGTTTAAATAAAATTTGTGTTATTTTCTCTCTTTATTCGCCCTTAAACACCGGTTTTCTCCGGCCCACTGTGGACAGGCCTTCAAAGGCGTCATGGGTGGAAAAAAGACGGTTCAGGACGCCCAGTTCACATTCGATGGCTTCGGGTATGGACATGTTTGCCTGTTTGTTCATGATCTCGTTCGCCATTTTCAGGGCGATCATGGATTTGCCGCCCAGGATGGCCGGGATCTTCTCGCCCAACGCCCCGTTCAGACCCGCCAGGGGCTTTCCGGCAAAGAGAAGGTCAATGTTTTCATCCTTAAAAACATCTGCAAAGGCCAGGAATTTTTCAGGAATGGGCCGCTTTTGATATTTATCCGCCTCGACCCGATCCGTGATCTCCCGGACGGCTTGGGCCACTGCGGAAGGCTCCACAATTTTAGTGACGATTCCAAGATCCAGGGCATCCTGAGCGCTCAGGCTCCGGCCCGTAAAAACATAATATTTTGCAAGGGGAAGTCCCACCTGACGTTCCATCCTCAGCATACCCCCGAGGCCCGGCACAATGCCGATACCGGTTTCGGGAAATCCCATGGACCCAGCCTTGGTGGCCACGATATATTGGCAGGCCAGGGCCAGTTCACTTCCCCCGCCCAGGGAAAGCCCATCCAGCAGGGCAATGATTTTCTTGGGGCAGTTTTCAATCCTCAGGAAAAGCTCATGGCCTTTTCGTGTGAAGGCTTCAATATCCTCGATCCTGCCGGCCTTGATGCGGTCCACAAAAAACTGGATATCGGCCCCGGCCACAAAAGTCTTCCCTGCTCCCTGGAAGACGATGGACTTGACCTTGGGATCCTTTTCCGCTTTGTCGAATATTTGAGTCAACTGCTCCACAACCGCTTCATTCAAGGCATTCATGGCATCGGGGCGGTTGATGGTGATCCAGGCCGTATCTTCTTTGATCTCAAGGTTCACCACCTTGAAGGCAAAGGGCTTGCCGAGCTTTTTCTGCTCCAGCAGAGTCCTGGGCATTTTAAAACCGGGGTATTTCTTGGTCATCGCCTCCACCACTTGGCAGGTTTTGTCGATGCCGATATGGTTCATGATCTCAAAGGGTCCCCGGGCCCATCTTAAACCGATCTTGGCCCCGAGATTGAGATCTTCCATGGTGGCTACGCCTTCATCCACAATGGTTGCGGCCACACCGAGACAGATGCCGTAAAACCGGTCCACAATGGCCTGAATTTTATCTTCCTGGATTTCACCGGCCTTGAGATCCCAGTCCTGGTTTTTATCCATCTGGGTTTTCATGATGTCCGGGGTGCCGTAAAAAAGGCCCAGTTCATCTCCTAGGCTTTTGGAGGCATGAACCGCAAGGGGAATACCGGTGACATTTAAAATTTCAAAGGAGCCCATGCCGATGCCGAAGGCTCTCTTGCTGCCCTCTTCAATGGTGGGAAGATTTCCCATGCCTTCTTCCAGCATCCGGGCCGCCTCATTGGATGAGGGCACAAAGAACCGGTTCACGGCAAATCCGGGGGAATCTTTCACCACAATGGCGGTCTTCCCGTGGCGTGCGGCAAAACCAAGGGCTTTTTCAATGGTGTCTTGGCTGGTGGTGGTATGGGGGATGATTTCCAGCAATTTGTTCTTGGCCGGATGGAAAAAATAATGAAGCCCGATGAATCGGTCCTGACGCTTGATTTTGGCTGCAAATTCAGCCACATAAAAGCTGGAGGTATTGGTGGCGAAAATCGTCTTTTCCCCACAGATCTGATCCAGGTTTTGAAATAATTGGGTTTTCACCTGCCGGTCTTCAAAAACCGCTTCAATCACCAGATCCGCCTCGGCTACAGCCTTCAGATCCGTTGTTCCCCGAATGCGGCCGAGGGTCTGATCCACCTGGTCCTGGGTGAAGATCTTCCGTTTCATACCGCCTTCCAGTAGGCTTTTAATGCCGGCCAAGCCCTTTTCAACATATTCCGGTTTGATATCGATCAATACGACATCCATCCCTTCCTGGGCTATTTTCTGGGCGATCCCGCTGCCCATATGGCCGGCGCCGATCACCCCTATCTTAGATATCTGAGACATCCTTCCTCCTGAAATTCATGTTTTTTATTTCTGTTTTCCGTTAAAAGCAGATCGTTTATGGTTAAAAAATCTATCACATGAAAGATTTTTATTTCTATCGTTTGTTATTTTAAAAATGGCAGCCGACATAGCCTCAAAACCCCGTCTTTCCTTTTGCCTTACATCTTCGAGGGAAGGTACAAGGCAATCTGGGGGAACAGGATGAGGATACCGATGCAGACTACCGCAGCGACCAAAAAGGGCCAGATTCCTTTAAACATGGTCGTCAAGGGCACATCCGGAACAGCCCCCTTGATCACAAACACATTCAGGCCCACAGGCGGGGTGATCAGCCCGACCTCGAGCACGATGACCATGATGACACCAAACCAGATGGTATTAAAATTCATGGCCTGCATAATGGGATACAGGATGGGAACCATGAGGATCATGATGGCAAAACAGTCCATCACACACCCGAGAAACACAAACACTACAAGGATCATGAAAAACACGGCCATCCTGGGAAGGGCCGCTGCCACAATGGCATCGGCCAGCATAAAGGGGATCTGGGTCAAAGCCAGAAAAGAGGAAAAAATATTGGCGCCGATGATGATCAAAAAGATCATGGCGGTCATATTTCCCGTGATAATAAGGCTTTCGATAAAGGTTTTAAAATTCAGTTTCCGCTTGCCAAGGGTAATGACAAAAGAACCGAAAGCGCCCATTCCGGCGGCCTCGGTGGGTGTGAAGATGCCGAAATAAATGCCTCCCATCACCAATACAAACAAAGACAACATTGGCCAGGTGCCGTATAAAGACTCGAATTTGGTTTTCCAGGAAGTGGGTTCCGCCTTGGGGCCCATTTCAGGACGAAAACGGCATTGTAAAAAAATGGCCAGAATGAAAAGGGAAGCCAGCAGAAGCCCGGGAAGAATCCCGGCCATAAAAAGCTTTCCAATGGATTCTTCCGTCAGTATCCCGAAAATGATAAACCCGATGCTGGGCGGAATCAGGATGCCCAGGGTGCCGCCGGCGGCAACACAGCCGGTGGCAAGGCTGAGATCGTATCCGTATTTTCTCATTTCAGGGACAGCCACCTTGGCCATGGTGGCACCGGTGGCAAGTGAGGACCCGCAGATGGCGGCAAACCCGGAACAGGCAACGATGGTGGCCATGGCCAGCCCGCCCCTCAAATGGCCCATCCAGTTATGAACGGCCTTGTAAATATCCTGGCTGATACCGGAAACAAAGGCAAACTGGCCCATGAGGACAAAAAGCGGGATAACGCTCATGGAATAGGATGAGCCTTCTGCCCAGGGAGACATTCCCAGAAGATTGAGCCCGGCGTCCAGGTTGACGATGAGGCTGACGCCCACAAACCCGATGAGGGCCATGGCCACGCCGATATACATCCTGAAGGCAAGGAAGACAAACAACAGTAAAATCCCGACAACCCCTATCATTTCAGTGCTCATAGACTACTCTCTTCTCTTAATTTTTTAAAAATGATTCTGAGGACATCCCTGACCAGTTCAATGCACATGATCCCGCACCCAAAGGCCAGAAAAAAAACAAAGGGATATTCGGGAACCGGCAGGTTCATGGGACTATCCCCGGTAGCCATGCTTTCCATGGCCTTTTCAAAGCCCTTCCAGGTTACGAGGACCATCAGAATCAGGCTGACCGAATAATTAAACAGATCAATGAAAGCCTGGACTTTTTTGGGAAAGGCATTGACAAAAATATCCACATTCACATGGGATTTCTGGGATTGTGTATGCCCGATAAAAGCAAAAATCAGGATGACGATCAGATACCGGGTAATTTCAAAAGAGCCCAGAATGGGCGCATTTAAGGCGTGCCGCATGAAAACATCGACAACCGTCAGACCCATCATCAAAAAGAGCGCCAGGCACCCGAGCCTTGCCAGGACATAGCTGAAAATGCCCATTGTATTGACTAAATTTCTAATATTCATATGGCCTCAAGATTTTTTCCATGATTTATCGCAGGATTTTTCTTGTTCCGGAACATCAGGGGGGAATGAATTCCACCCCCTGATGTTTCAGACTATTTTTCTTGGCTATTGCCCCAAGAAGGACACAAGAGGTTATTTTTCTTCAATAAACCCAAGCGCCGTTTTTAGGACCGCTTTTCCGGGCAATCCCTTTGCTTCCATTTCTGCGGCCCATTCTTCTCTCAGGGGGATGGTGGACTCTTTCATTTTTTTAAGTTCGGCAGGATCAAGGATGATTTCCTCGGTTCCTTTGGCGATGGTCATTTCCCTGGTGGGCTTTTCTGCGTCATCAAAGGCTTTTCCTGCCGCCTTGGACATCTCCAAACCCGTAGTGCTTTCCAAAAGGGCTTTTACATCATCCGGAAGACCGTTCCAGACATCTTTGTTGATCACAAACATCATGGGCATGGTATACAGATCCGCCACCGTGGTGAATTTTGTAATCTCATTGAGCTTAAAAGTGCTCATGCCTTCCCACACCAGAACCGTTCCATCCAGTACACCGAGCTGCAAAGACTGATAGGTTTCGGTGATGGGCTGGGCAACGGGTACGGCTCCCCAGAGGCTCAGGGCCTTACTGATGGAGGGATTGGCCGTTCTCATTTTTATCCCTTTGAAATCCGCCATGCTGCGGATGGGTTTACTGACCGTATGAAAATGGCCGCCGGGATGACCGAAGAGAGCCAGCACTTTGACCTTGCTGTATTCTTCCTGGTATTTGGGCTCCTGCTGAAAGGTTTTCCACATGGCTTCGGCCACCTTTTCACCGGATGGCACCATAAAGGGAAGGGAAAACACGGTGGTCAGCGGAAACCGTCCAGGCGTATAATCGGCCAGGTGATAGGATAGATCGGCAATACCCTTTTCAGCCAGGTCGAATTGATCCGGGGCCTTTCCCAGGGCGCCGGCGGGAAATAATTTAATGCTGACCTTGCCTTCGCCGGCTTTGTTGATCTGTTCAATCCAGGGGACAATGATCTTGCCTGTGATGGTCTGCTGTACGGGAAAAGGACTTGAGAATCTGAGTTCGATGGATTTGGCAAATGCCGTGGAAAGAGATAAACAGAAAATCCCTGACAGAACAATTAAAAAAAGACTCTTTGCTGAAACACGCTTCATGTTCATACCTCCAAATTGTTGTGGTTGATCCGATTCAATTCCAGCCCGCCAAATGGGTCTCCGGCCTGTTATCTTCCTCCAAAGGAGGTATCGGAAATGTTTATTGCTGCACTGCACAAATCCATAATCGACGCCATTTTCCCCATGGTAACGGGTAAAAAGCCGCTTATGAAAAATTCTGCAGAGTTTAACTGACCTTCATAAAAATCAGCCTCTTTTCCCTCAACACCCTTTTCCAGTTTCTTTTCTGCAATGGCCGCCCGCCACAAAAGCATCCAGGCCATAATCACATCTCCGGTTGCCTCAAGAAACGGATTGGCATAGGCATAAGCCCTTAAAACAGCCTCTCCCCGAACCGATTCATCCATTTTTTCAGCAACCTGGCAAAGCATGTTCACCGCTGTTTCAACCCTCCCGGAAAGGGCAGATAATGAATCTACCATTTGCACTTCGGCAAGGGTAGTTTTTATTTCATTCACGAGATCAAAAAATAATCCCATATTCTTCATCTGAAGTTTTCGGCCCAGAAGATCCATGGCCTGGATCCCGTTGGTGCCCTCATAAATGGTCGTAATCCTTACATCTCTCAGGAGCTGCTCCACCGGGAATTCCGACGTATACCCATATCCGCCGAAGACCTGGACGGCCAGATTGCAGACCTCCACGGCCCGGTCCGTGACATAGCCTTTCCCAACCGGGGTAAGGATTTCGATGAGGTTCTGATATCTTTCCTTTTCCCTGCTGTCCTCGCTTACCTTTTTTTGATCTTCCAGGTGTGCGATATAGCATAAAAGGCTTCTCATCCCTTCGGTATAGGATTTCATGGTCAGGAGCATGCGCCGAACATCGGGATGGTTGATGATGGCCACCGATGACCTGTCCTTTCCGGATAAGGGCGGGCCCTGGACTCGCTGCCGGGCATAATCCAAGGCGTAAAGATAGGCGGATGAAGCACAGGAAAGGGCCTGAGCACCCACCATGAGCCGGGCCTCATTCATCATGAGAAACATCATGGGAAGGCCTTTGTTCTCTTCCCCCACAAGGGTCCCGATACATTTTCCCTTGCCGCCCAAGGCCATGGAACAGGTCGGGCTGCCGTGGAGCCCCATTTTTTCCTCAATGCCGGTACAGACCATATCATTTCGTTCGCCAAGGCTACCGTCGGCATTAACGTGGAATTTGGGGACAACGAACAGGGATATCCCCCGGCTGCCTTCCGGCGCGCCCACGATCCTTGCCAGCACGAGATGGATGATATTCTCCGTCATATCCTGGTCGCCGCCGCTGATAAAGATCTTGTTTCCGGTCAAGGAATAAGTTCCGTCGGCGTTTTTTACGGCCGATGTGGACAGATCTCCCAGGTTTGATCCGCATTCGGATTCCGTCAGGGCCATGGTGCCGCTCCATCGGCCCGCGTATATGTTTTCAAGATAGCATTTTTTCTGCGTGTCCGAACCGAATTGCTCAATGATCCGGCCTGCTCCCTGGTTCAGGCCCGCCACCATCAGGAGGGACATATTGGCGCCGATGAGGTAATTCTGAGCCATGACATGGAGGGCATGGGGCATGCCCTGGCCACCCCATTCCGGGTTTTGGCAGGGTGCAAACCAGCCCCCCCGGATCAACTGGTTCCAGGCCCGTTTAAATTCAGGAGGAACCGTCACCTTGCCGTTTTCATACCGGCAGCCGGTCTGATCGCCGATTTTCAGGGTGGGCAGAATTTCTTTGATTGCAAGGGTGCGGACCTCAGCCATGATCATATCAATGGTTTTCCGGTTAAATTCCGAAAACTCTTGGTGTTCACTGAGGCGACTGACCTCAAACTGCTCATGAAGAACAAATTCCATCTCTCGTCTGTCAGCAAGAACCTGTGCCATATGATGGGTACTCCCTATATTAAATTCCGGATCATTGGTTTTATTTCTCTTTTTTCACCAGGGCCCGGCTTTTGAGTTCTCTTTTCAATAATTTGCCGGTACTGGATTTGGGCAGTTCGGAAACAACGATAAATTCCTTGGGGACCTTGAAAGGGGACAACTGAGTTTTCAGATAGGCTTTCAGGGCCACGGGATCAATCTTCTGCCGTTGCTTCGGCACCATATAGGCCACGATCCTTTCCCCGTATTCCTTATCCGGCATACCGATAACCGCACATTCCTCAATCTCATGCCGGGTATAGAGGACTTCTTCCACCTCTCTGGGCGAAACATTTTCTCCCCCGGTGATGATCAGCTCCTTGATCCGGTCCACAATATACAGATACCCGTGGTCGTCCAGATAGCCCACATCACCGGAGCGGAACCATCTTCCCCAGAAGGCCTCCTTTGTGTCTTTTTTCCGGTTCAGATACCCTTTCATGATATTGGGGCCGGATATGCAGATTTCTCCAGGTTCATTACCAGAAAGGGATTTCCCCTTTTTGTCGCAGATTCGGATTTCCACAAGGGGGGCGGCGGTTCCCACGGATCCCACCACATGTTTGTAATAATGGTTAAAGGTCACCATGGAGGCGCTTTCCGTCATGCCATAGGCCTCAAAGATATCCAGGCCAGTTCTGACTTTCCATTCTTTTACCACCTCTGTGGCCATGCTGGCGGCGGCGGAAAAACAATACCGGACAGACCCCAGTTTCTCCTTTAAATCCGGAAGGGACAACAGCCGGATATAAACCGTGGGGACGGCATAAAGCTTGGTTACGCTAAATTGTTTAACGGCCGCCAATAATCCATCCATATTAAAGGAGGACTGGATCACAAGGCCCCCGGCGCTCAGAATGGTGGAATTCATGATATGATGCTGGGCAAACACATGGTTCAGGGGAAGAAAGCAAAGTGCCCGGTCATTCTCATTGGACCGCTCACTTCGGGAAACATTATAGGCCGAGGCCATGATATTTTTGTGGGTCAGCTCGACGCCTTTGGGCACACCGGTGGTTCCGCCGGTATAAAGGATGGCTGCCGTATCATCGGGTTCCCGTTCAAGGGAGTTAAAATCACCGGTTTCAGCTTCGATCAGGCCTGCATAGGAGGTCTTTCCGGTATCGGCGATGAGGATGTCAAGACCCGGCGTTTTTTCCAGGTCGGGAATTTTCCGATCATCGGTAAATATGATCCTGGGTTTGCAGTCTTCAAGGACAGGGGCAAGTTCGCTCCGGGTCATGGCATAGGGAAGGGTCACGGCCACGGCTCCCGCCTTGAGGATTCCGAAATAAAAACAAAGCCATGAATTGGAATTGGGCGCACAAAGACCGATATGTTCACCGGGCGTGACCCCCATTCGCTGAAGCGCTGAGGCGATCTTATTGGATTCAGTGTTCATCTGCCGGTAGGACAAGGCGGTCTTCCCGTCCATCAAGGCCATATTGTCCGGAAAGTGGAAAGCAGATACTTCAAGGTTCTTTGCTATGTTCATGTTTATAATCCCCTCCCCTGCCGGGAAATAATCATTTTATGCCCAAAAAAACCGTTCGAATTTGACCTAACAAGCGTTAGGTTTTTTTATCGACTGTTAATGAATTATCATGGAGATTATATTTTGTCAACACAAATTCCATTCGAATGCTATTCTTGATTTATCTGCTTGATTTCATAAGATAAATCTCATATTCCATTGGCCACTTCAAAGGCATCCCAGATGGCGTACATAATATTGGCCACCCTTCTGGCATCCCCTAAAAGATAGACCTGGGGCACATCAAACCGGATGTCCTCGTAAAGGGAGCGGTTGGAGTCGTATCCAACGGCAAGAACAACGGAATCGCATTGGATTTTCGTCTCCCCTTCCTTTGTATCGCAGGTAATGGTTCCGCCGGCATATCCTTTTACCCTGGCCGAGGTGATGACGTTGATTCCGTTAAACGGAATCAATTCTTTGAGCATATCGCTGTTGGAATGGCATAGGGGACCGTTCACGGCCAGCAGTTTATCCATCAATTCCACAATGGTCACGGTTTTTCCTTCCTGTGCCAGCCATAGAGCGGTTTCACAGCCGATAAGCCCGCCGCCCACCACCACCACCCGGTTTCCGGGATCTTTCTTTTTCAGCAAAACCTCTTCTGCTGTAAAAACATGGGTATCGTCCCCCAGGATCAATTTTTTGGGCGTTGACCCTGTGGCAATGATGACCGCATCAAATGCGTTGGACAGGATAAAATCCTTATCAATGGCTGTATTCAGATTTACCGGCACCTCCAGGGTTTCAAGCTGGTGCCCGAACCAGGCCACCAGGGCTCCGTCATCTTCCTTGAAGTCCGGGACCCCGCCGGGGATGAGGTTTCCGCCCAACCGGTCTGATTTTTCATATAGCACGGGCTCATGCCCCCTCAAGGCCAGGACCCGGGCAGCCTCGCAGCCGGCAACACCGCCGCCCACAATCAAGACTTTTTTCTTTTTCAATATGGGAGTATAGGCTCTCACCTTTTCCCGGGCCGCCTGGGGATTGACGGCGCAGTTCAGGGCTGAATAGGCCTGGACCCGCCCCATGCAGCCTTCATGGCAGGAGATGCAGGGCCGGATGGAGCTGATATCCCCGGACTGAAGCTTGTTGACATAGTCCGGGTCCGCCAAAAGGGGCCGCCCCAGGCTGATCATATCGCAGACCCCATCCCGGATGGCGCCTAGGGCTGTATCCGGGTTGTCCATGCGGCCGGCGCAGATGATGGGAACATTGACATGATCTTTCATGATCTTGGCATAGGGCATGAACAGGCCCTTGGCCTGGTACATGGGCGGATGGCTCCACCACCAGGAATCATAGGACCCCACATCCACATCCAGGGCCGCATACCCGAATTCCACCAGGAGTTTGGCCGCCTCAATGCCCTCTTCAATATCCCGGCCCTTTTCGACGAATTCTTCTCCGGGCAGGGCACCGGATCTAAAATCCTTGATAAAGCTTTTGGGGCTGTACCGGAGCGTCACCGGAAAATCATCTCCGCAGGTTTTGTGAATTTCCTCCAGAACTTCCCGCGCAAATCTCAACCGGTTCTTAAGGGATCCCCCATATTCATCGGTCCGGTGATTAAAAAAAGAAATGGCAAACTGGTCCAGAAGATAGCCTTCATGGACCGCATGGATCTGAACCCCGTCAAATCCGGCCCGCTTGGCGTTAAAGGCCCCTTTTCCGAACATGGAGACAATATGCCGGATTTCCTCCTTGGTCATGGGCCGACAGGTCTTGTCCAGCCACCGGTGGGGGATGGCCGAAGCTGATACGGGCGGGTATTCCCCCATATTGGTAGGAACCGTGACCCGGCCAAAACCCCCGGACATCTGCAAAAATATCTTTGCATCATAGGCATGGATCCGTTCCGTCATCTCCAGCGCCGTGCGGATAAAATGAACCGGGTTATGGGTGGAGCAGGGAACATGGGGCATGGCATGTTTTTCAACCGTGTTGTCCACAAAGGTCACGCCGGTGAAAATCAGCCCTGTGCCGCCCCTGGCCCGCTGTGTATAATATTCTATCCCCCGGTCGTTAAAGGCCCCTTCGGCGTCGGAAAGGCCTAAAGGCCCCATGGGTGCCATGGCATACCGGTTTTTAATCTCCACCTTCCCGATCTTAATGGGGGTGAACAATTGAGCGTATTTTTTCAAAGCCTGTCTCCTTTTAAACTGGGATTATATATCGCATATAGCCGGATTCGTCCCCGGATCGATCCTCTGATCCGGGGGAACGGATCATTTCGGAACCCACAACACCATGCGAGGCTTTTCTTTCATTTTCTGCGCCAATTCCTCAATGGGGCCATAGGTCATGCAACGAGCCATGCAATGCTTGACGCAGGCCGGGTCCAGGCCTTTTCTGGTCCTGGGCTTGCACAACACACAGAGTTCCGTGGGAAAGGGCAGATAGGTGAGATAATATTTGTCATGGGGAAGTTTCTGGACGATTTCATTGACCCGGATACCCCCCATACCGGCGGGCCAGCCGTGTTCCTGGGCGCAGGCCACCTGGCAGGTATGGCATCCGGTGCAGTATTCATAGTCGATCAAAAGACCGAATTCCGGTGTTTTACTCATGGTTTACCTCCTCGGGTTTGCATTTATACACCCTGCACATGGAATGCTTGATGGGCGCTCCCATCCCGTCCTTGCCCTGTTCATTCATGGGAATGAGCTGGTTGATATTGGATTCCCACATGCCGTAAAGGCTCGGCTCCGCCGCCTTTTTCTCCGGGAACCACCAGCCGTGGGCCGCCATAACCATCCATTCCGGAACCACGGGAGTCAGCTTGGCCTTGTACCGGGCCCGGCCCATCCAGTTCTCGATCCAGATCCACTCCCCGTTTCCGATGCCGTTGTTCCCGGCCGTCTTCGGGTGGATTTCAGCCGTGGGGTCAGGATCAATATCTCTGAGCCAGGGGATATTCCGGTGTTCCGTATGAAAAAAGGCCGGGGACCGTCTTCCCGTGGACAGGATCAGGGGATAGTCTTTGGCCAGATCCGGTCTTGAGACCGGTGTAAAAGGGGGTTCTTCATGGTGGGGGATGGGTTCCAGATCCCATTCCTCCCGAAGGGTGGAATAGAGTTCAAAGAGTCCTGTCTGGGTTCTGAATCCCGGTTTTTTATCGGCCCGCAACAGCCCCCGTTCATGGCGAAGATAGGGACAGCTTGAACTGCCGTCGGGCGGATAGGCCCGGCCGCCTTTGGCCTGAAGCTCCTCAAAGGTCATGCCCGAGGGTTTCAGGATATCGTCATACAGATCATGCACGGTTTCAAATTTAAAATCCGGGTCAAACCGCCGGGCCAGTTCGAAATTGATCTCCACATCGGGCCGACACCCCTCCACGGTCATGACCTTGTTGATGGTCTGGAGAGGCACCCACCAGCTCCGGAAACTGTCTTTTTCCAGAAAGGTCCCGGCCGGCAGAACCACGTCGGCATACTGGGTGGTGGGCGTATGAAAGACATCCACGGCCACGACAAAATCCAGTTTTTCCAGGGCCGCCTTCCATTTTTTCGGGTCCATGCCCAGCCCCTGCATGATGCCGGCGGTCTGGATCCACATGCCCTTGATGGGATAGGGATCTTCCGTAAAAATCTGGTCCAGGGTCATATCGGTCTGGCACCGCCAGTAAAATTTGTTGAGGGGCATGAATTTTTTGGAGCCGATGCGGGGCTCGTCCAGTTCCTTGGATTTCAGGCGGATGGCCCCCTTGGTGCCGGGAAGGGCGTAGGGCACCACGTCAAAGGCAAAGCGGGCAAAGACATTGCCGCCTGGAATATCCAGGTTGCCGGTCAGGCCCCAGAGGGCCGTAATCCCGGTGACCAGGGGCGTAAGGGCCGGGGTCATGTCCACGGCCACGCCCCAGTGGATGGCGGCGGGTTTGGCCTTGGCATAGAACACCGCAGCATCATGGATGTCTTTGGCCGGGACACCGGTGATCTTTTCCACCTCATCCAGGGGATAGCGGTTGACTTCTTTTTTAAAAACATCCCATACCGTGTGGCAAACAATTTTCTTACCGTCATGGAGTTCGATTTCCCATTCCCCGGAGATGGCAGGTTTAACATCCTTGTCCCGGAAGGCAACCTCTGTTGTATCCCATACCACGGCTTTTCCCCGGTTTGGATCCCAGGCCGCAAAATTACCCTCGGCCCCGTCCTTTACAAGATCTTTTTCCCGCAGAAGTTTGCCCGTGTCTTTGCGGACAAGATGGGCCCCGTTGGTCCAGTTTTCCAGAAATTGTTTATCATGGAGGTCTTCGGTGATGATGACATTTAAAAAACCCATGACCAGGGCGGAGTCGCTTCCGGGCCGCAGTCTTAAATGGTATTTGGACCGGGAGGCGAACCAGGAGAGCCTCGGATCAATGCAGATGATCTTGGTGCCTTTTTTCATGAGGTCGATGATCCAGTGGCCAAAGAGGTTGTCCGGGCAGGTGGCGTGGATATTATATCCCCAAATGATCATGCACTCCGGAACCTTATAGCCGGGATGGGCAAATCTTTCCGGAAACCACTGGGCCGCATCAAATACGGCAAAATCGCCCTGGATCGTGATCACGGCGGCCAGCCGGGGGCCGTAACAGGCCTGGCCCGTGAGGCCGAACATGATGTTAGGGCTGCCGTAGGCATAGGCCAGAAGGCTGATCCAGGCGTAGATATCCCGGCCCGTGCCCACGTTAAACACCATGCTCTCCGGCCCATAATCATCCCGGATCTTCTTCATTTTTGCTTCGATGAGATCCAGGGCTTCATCCCAGGAGATTTCTTCCCATTTGCCCTCACCCCGTTTTCCCACCCGTTTGACCGGAGACCGGAGCCGGTCCGGATGATCAATATACTGGGTCATGGCCAGGGCCCTGGCGCAGAGCCGTCCCTGGTTCATGGGATGGTCCGGATCTCCTTCGATTTTAACCAGCTTCCCGTCTTTGATATGGGCCAGAACACCGCAGCCCCCATGGCACCCGGGACCGGGCGACCAGGTCGTTGTTTTAAAAATACCGGTTTGAGACTCCTTCATTTTATACCCTCCAGGTTCTGTTTAAGAATGACATCCGATGGTTCGGGTGTCTATTTGTTTTGTCTTGACAACAGATGATGGTATAAAATCCATATCAGTTGAAATTTTGATAGTCAACAAATAAATAATCAATAAGTTGACTATTTATTTGTTCTGTGGTTAATTGATTTTAAATTGGATGGGTCACGATTATCTTGCCGGGGAGCTTACAAGGAGACAAACGCGTGGGAAAAACAAATTATCAAAATGACCTGACCTTTGATGAAAAGGTCATGATGGCCATTGTAAGAGCGGCGGAAAATTTCAAACGCACCCATTCCACCATTTTCAAAAAATACGGACTGTCCTTTCCCCAGTACAATATTTTAAGGGTTCTGGAATCTTCGGACCAAGGCCAGAATAAAATCAGCAGCGTGGGAAAAATCATGCTGGTGCCCGGCGCCAATATGACGGGCCTTGCCAAACGCCTTGAACGGCAGGCCTTCATCCTCCGGAAACCCGATCCCAACGATGAGCGCGTGACCCTTTTGGCCATCACGGATAAGGGGAAAACCACCCTGAAACTCATTGAAGAAGAAAAAGACCAGGCCATTGACCTGATCTTAAAGGATTTTTCCGAAGCCGATAAAAACAACCTCCTGGGAAAAATCAAAATCCTCATCAAAGCCACCACGGCCCTGAATAAAGAAATGTCCCGGTGAAACGGGAACCGGAAATCTAGTTCCGGTCAATGCTCCGCCTCCCTTTTTTGCCGGCTGAATTAAGGTAAACGCCGGATCCTCTGCCTATTTTTTAAGTATAAAACCCTATATTTTTTGAGTTGACAATAAAAAACCCTGCGTGTTAATTAACGAAGGGTAAATAAATCTAACGATCGATAAGTAAACAGATTTTTTTATTTGAACCGGTTTGTAAATTTAGCTTCCATTGGCCAAACGGTATTTATTAAGGGTGATTTAAATATTACGGAACAAGGAGAACGCATGAGGGACGATGTCGCAATATACAAAAGCAAACTCATTTCAATTGAAGAGGCTGTCAACAAGATTGAAAGCAATATGGAAATTGTGGTTTCCCAGGGATGTGAACCCCAGGGTTGCATGAGCCGGTTTCATACCGTGGCCCACCGGGTGGAGAATGTCAAGGTCTTTTCCGTGCTCACTTTCAGGGGATACGAATTTTTCACCAATCCTGAGATGAAAGGTCATTTTGAACTTTGCTCCTGGTTTCACGGCGGCGGCGCCAGGGCCGGACTTGCCGCAAAGTCGGGAACCGTCCGGTTTGTTCCCAACCTGCTCCACAACATTGCCACAGGTCATAATGAAGCCAGAAAAACCAATATATTTTTCGGTTCCTGCACACCTCCGGACAAACACGGCTTTGTGTGTTTCGGTCTTGGCACATCCTATGAAAAAGATATTTTTGAAAAAGCCGACCTCGTCATCCTGGAAGTGAGCCCCACCCTTCCCCGCATCTTTGGTGATGTTGAAGTCCATGTCAAGGATGTTGATTTCTTTGTTGAAAATGAAATTGATCTGCCCGTTATCCCAAAGAAAATCCCGGGGGACATTGATTTGCAGATCGGCTCCATTATTGCCGAATTGGTGGATAACGAATCCACCCTCCAGCTCGGCATCGGGGAAATCCCAAACGCTGTTGCCCATGCCTTGACCGGCAAAAAAGATCTCGGCATCCATACGGAGATGATCACAGATTCCATGATGGACCTGTATGAGATGGGGGTTATTACAAACAAGAAAAAGGCGTTCTGCAAAGATAAGTTCATTGCCACCTTTGTCTTCGGCTCAAAAAGCCTCTATGACTGGGTGGATAATAACGTGGCCATCCAGTTTTTCCGGGGTCCCTGGGTCAACCACCCTTCAGTCCTGCGTCAGAACTCAAAGATGGTCTCCATCAACACCTGTATGATGGTGGATTTTTACGGCCAGGTATACAGCGAGGGAATCGGTTTTAAACAATATTCAGGGCCGGGAGGCCAGTTTGATACGGCCATGGGAGCCAGACAGGGCTTTGACGGTCTTGGAAAATCCATCATCGCCTGCCCGTCCACGGCAAAAGACGGCGCCATGTCCACCATTGTTCCCTTTGCCCCCACCGGGACCCCTGTAACCCTTCACCGGGGCATCACCGATCATGTGGTCACAGAATACGGCGCAGCCTGGCTGCGGGGCAAAAGCGTGCCGGAACGCACACTGGCGCTGATCAATATCGCCCACCCCAATTTCAGGAATCAACTGATGGAAGAGGCGAAAAAAAACGGTTTCATCTGATTTCGATATATGATAGGCAATGCTAATCGATAGAAAAATCTATCGAACGATAGGTTTATTCAATCACGGCAGAATCCCTTTTCCGCTAATGGCCTGTTTTTATAAAGGAGACCCATGGAATTAACCCCGCAACAAAAGGACATGCTGGCCGGAAAGCAGGGGGACGGCATGAGAAAGGCCATGGACATCCTGACGGCCTATGGACAATGCTATGACGCCCAAAGACTGATTCCTGTCACCAGTGTTCACATTGCCGGCAATTTTCCCGTTCTCCTGGACGAAGGGATAGACTGGCTGGAAGATCTGGCCCAGGGGGGAACACGGGTAAGGGTATTCACCACCAAGAATCCCGAGATGTATGACCCGCTCCAGGCCGACGAAATGAAGATTCCGATGAGACTCAGGCAAAGACAGGGCCGGATTCACGATGTATTAAAAAAGCTGGGAGTGGTCCTGACTTATTCCTGCCATCATTATCTGGCGGGGAATGTGCCGAGATTCGGGGATCATATTGCATGGGCTTCTTCGGGCAGCCAGGTCTTTGCCAATTCCGTCATCGGTGCAAGGTCCAACCGGGATGGGGACCATGTGGCCCTGGCAGCCGCCATTGCCGGGGTTATCCCTGAATGGGGCCTGCACCTCAAGGAAAACCGCAGGGCCGATCTGATCGTTGATGTGGGGGAACTGGTTTTGGAATCCTACGGGCCCGAAGATTTCAAGGCCCTGGGATGGTCCCTGGGCAAAAAAATCGGCGCCCGGCTCCCGGTCTTTATCAACCTGCCTCCGGACCTGCATATTGAAAAGATCAAAGGCCTTTTATACACCCTGACGGTAACCGGGGCCATGGGCATGGTTCATCTTGTGGGGATCACACCGGAAGCCCCGGATCTTGAAACCGCGCTGGGAAAAGGCAGCGTTCACCCACCGACCCTTGCAGCCACCCCGGAAGATGTGGACAAGGCCTACGGGGAAATCTCCTCCGGCACATCGGATAAAATCGACCTGGTCATCTTCGGCTGTCCCCAGTGCAGCATCCAGGAAGTCCAGGAAATCTCCGAACTGATGGAAGGGAAAAAAATTCATGCCGATACCCGGTTCTGGATCTGCACCTCTGCATGGGTTAAACTTCTCTGCGACAGGATGGGACTGTTAAAAACATTAACAGCGGCCGGTGTCCGGGTGGTGAGTGATGTGGGTGCTGCCGACGGCCCCCACCTGTATCTTAAGGAACAGGGGGTGAGGGTGATTGCCGTGAATTCTGCCAGGGCAAGCTATTATGCCCACAATCTCTTCGGCATGGAAACCTGGTTCGGTTCCACAAGGGAGTGCGTCCTGTCCGCCATATCCGGAAAATGGGAGGGAAGAAAATGATAAGACTCAAAGCCAGACCCGTCACCCGGGGCCTGGCAGAGGGAGAGGCCCTGGTCAGCCGCATGGCCATCTCCTTTACCGGCGGCATGGACCCGGAATCCGGCATCATCCGGGAACCCGGCCATGACCTCTTCGGCCAAAGCGTCGCCGGCAAAATCCTGGTGTTTCCCACGGGGAAAGGCTCCACCACGGGCTCATGGCAATATTATGCCGCTTTCAAAAGAGGCTTTGCCCCCAAAGGGATCATCAACGAAAAAGCTGAAGGGGTGGTGGCGGTCAGCGCCATCATCACGGAAACACCCATGGTTCATGGGCTGGAAAAAAATCCCTTTGATTATATTGAAACCGGCGATTTTGTCCGCATCGATGCCGACAAGGGCTTTGTGGAGATCATTAAAATCTGATTTTTTTTATTGATTTGTCCGGCGCATTTCAATAGGTATAAGCCAAGATAGAGCTGAACCTGAAACCGTATCAAAGGTAAGATGAAATGAACCGGCTATTGAAGATTTTTCTGCAAAATTACGACTCCCAAGAAAAAGAAGCTTACCTGACGGCAAGATTTGTCCTGATTACCATTATTTTCGTTCTTTTCCTGGCATCGGCAACCGTCCTCTATGCCATTTATCTGCATGATTTCAACAGTAGCGTTGTCTTTGCACAATTGCTGAATTTAATCATCATGCTGATAGCCTTGGGCCTGCTGATAAAAGGAAGGTATAATATTGCGGTCCATTTAATTTTTATCAGTGTTTTTACGGCCGTATGGGCGGTTATATTTCTTGAGTCAAAAGTCTCCATGCTGGTCAAAATGGATACCATTGTATTTGTCATCGGTTTCTTGACAATAATCCCGGTTGTATCGTTTAAAAGCCGGAAACCCATGGTGATCTATTTTTTGATGAATGCTGTTCTTTTTTTGATCTTTAATCTGTATTTAAAACAAACCGCAAACCTCACAACCAAGGAACATGTGGATTATTTTATGGATAATTCGGTGGTCATGGTTTTTGTGTTCTGGGTTTCATTCAATTTGTTCACCATTAATCAAAAAACCTTAAGCGTGCTGCAAAAAGAATTAAATAACCGGGAAAAAGCGGAAAAAGAACTCCTGGAAAGCAAACACCAGCTTTCCATTCATCTTAAGAACACCCCGGTGGGTGCGATTTCCTGGGATACGGAGTTCCGGGTGCGTGAGTGGAACCCGTCTGCTGAAACCATTTTCGGCTATTCAAGAGAGGAGGCCATGGGAAAACATGTTGCAGACCTGATCCTTCCCGATGAAGCAAAAGAACAGGTCGGTCAGGTTTTTCAAAACGTGCTGGCCGGCAGGGGCGGAGATCGGAACATAAATGAAAACCTTACCAAAAGCGGGAAAAGAATCCTTTGCGACTGGTATAATACGCTTGTGAAAACCATTGACGGCAAAACCGTTGGAGTAGCCTCACTGGTCAATGATATTACCGAAAGAAAAAAAAACCAGGAGATGATGATCCAGTCCGAAAAAATGATGTCCGTCGGGGGGCTTGCCGCAGGAATGGCCCATGAGATCAACAATCCTCTGTCCGGGATCATGCAGAATGCCCAGGTCATCCATAACCGGCTCACCAGGGATATCCCCGCCAATCACGACACGGCTGAAGAATTAGGGACCTCCATGGCCGTCATCAATGGTTTTATGGAAAAAAGGGGAATTTTGAGGCAGCTTGAAAATATCCATCAGGCCGGCCAGCATGTTGCCGAAATCATAGAGAACATGCTGAGTTTTTCAAAAAAAAGTGATTTGAAAAGAAAGGAAATTAATTTGGAAGACTTGATCGATACTACCCTGGACCTTGTCAAAAATGATGCCTGTTTCAAAAAAAAGGAGGGGTGTCAATCCATTGAAATCATCCGCGAATACCAGTCGGATCTCCCCGGAATTTTCGGTGAAAAAACAAAAATTCAGCAGGTATTATTTAATTTGTTTAAAAACGCTTCCCAATCCATGAACGCGAAAACCTATGACAATGACGCCCCGAAACTGACCATCCGACTGAAAAAAGGGCCGACCCAGTTCCATATTGAGGTGGAGGACAATGGGACGGGAATGGATTCGGAGACATGCAAACGCGTTTTCGAACCCTTCTTTACGACAAAGGGTCCGGAAAAAGGGACCGGGTTGGGTCTTTCCATTTCCTATTTTATTATTGCGGATCACCACGGCGGGCAAATGGAGGTGGATTCAACCCCTGGAAAAGGCACTCGATTTACCGTCAAACTCCCCTTCAGATCAAAAAACAGATGCTGTTGACAAGTAGAAAACAGCATGCTATGGACTGATAATCGAACGTTAAAATAATCTAACGTTTGTTTGGTCTAAAGGCGTGATTTATTTCTTTAATTCTTTCATTTATGGAGGGTGCCAATGAAGTTAAGAACAGGGTTTGCCTTATTTATTTTCTCAGTTTCAATCGCCTTACTTCTGTCAGTAACCGGGAATTCCGCTGCCAAGCCGATTGAGGTCAGTTTCAGCAACATGTTTCCTCCTTCGCACATCCATGGCCAACTGGGCCAGGAATATTGTGACGAAATTGAAAAACGCACTAACGGAAAAGTGAAAATGACCTATTACCCGGGTGGCTCCCTGGTGGCCGGTGCAAAAACCTATGGCGGTGTTGTGGACGGCATCACCGACATCGGATTTTCCGTGCTGGGTTACAGCCGCGGTGTTTTCCCCGCACTGGAAGCCATAGACCTGCCCATGGGATATAAGAGCGGCACCCAGGCCACAAAAATCATCAATGCCTTTTATGAAAAATTCAAACCCAAGGAATTGGACAATGTCAAGGTCATGCTGTTCCATGCCCATGGCCCCGGACTCATCCACAGCCAGACGCCCATCAAAACCCTGGAAGATATCAAGGGAATGAAGGTCCGGTGTTATGGTTTCAGCGTAAAAGTCATTGAGGCCTTGGGCGGGGTCCCGGTGGCCATGGCCCAGAACGAAGCCTATGAAGCCTTACAGAAAGGCGTCTGCAATGCCACCCTGGTTCCCATGGAAGCCCTGAAAGGCTGGAAACAGGCCGAGGTCATCAAACACACCACGGAAACCTACAGCATCGGCTATACTTCCGGCCTTTTTATTTTCATGAACAAAGACAAATGGGCCTCCCTGCCCCCGGATGTCCAGGCGGTATTCGAACAGGTCAACAAGGAATGGATCCCCAAATTCGGCAAGGCCTGGGATGACAGTGATATTGCCGGCCGGGAATTTACCCTGCAACTGGGAAACAGTATCATTCCCTTGTCCCCGGAAGAAAATGCCCGTTGGGCTGAAGCGGTTAAGCCGGTCATCGGGAAATGGGTAAAGGAAGCCTCTGAAAAGGGACTGCCGGCCCAGGACTATGTGGACTTCCTCCAGGAGGCGGTCAAAACCTATTAAACCTCAGTTGAAGCAGGCGGCAGCGAGTTTCCGCAATAATCAGGAGCTGGAGATTGAGTATGTTTTATGAATTTGAAAACAAGGATCATGGACTGCCGTTTGACCCGTTCAAATCATGTGTGGTGCCCCGTCCCATCGGCTGGATTTCAACTCTCAGCCCGGACGGGGTTTCCAATCTGGCACCCTACAGCCAGTTTCAAAACCTGACCTTTGATCCGCCCTACGTCATGTTTTCCGCCAATCAGAACACGCTTGGCCATCGCAAAGATACCACCATCAATGCCGAACAGACCGGCGAATTTGTATATAATATGGCAACCTATGCACTCAGGGAAGCCGTAAACCTGTCTGCCCAGGAGACACCCTATGGAATCGACGAATTTGAACTGGCCGGGCTCACCAAAGCCCCCTCAAAGCTTGTCAAACCGTTTAGGGTGGCTGAATCTCCCATCCAATTTGAATGCCGCTATCACCAGACCCTGCGCCTGCCGGGAAAAAGCGCCATGGGTACGGTGGATATCGTCATCGGCCTTGTTTTGGGAATTCATATCAAAGATGAATTCATAGGGAATGACGGGAAAATCGATATCCTCAAAATCCGACCCATCGGGCGGCTAGGGTATTATGATTATACGGTGATCGATAACCAGTTTGAAATGGTCATCCCCGGTCTGAATGAAAAACTTCGGGCCGGGTTGGAAGGTTCTGCCGAAAAAATCTCCCAGGGGTAATCATATTTTTATTTCAAACAGAGGGACCCTTTTCCATGAAAATAATTGAAAAAATTATCAATAACCTGGTCCGGTATATGTATTATATTTCCGGTGCCGCCATTGTGTTAATGATGCTTATCACCACCACAGACGTGTTTTTAAGATTCTGCGTCACCCTTTATGGAAATTTTCACTGGGAATTTCTCGCTTCCCTGAAACCCATACCGGGAACCTATGACATGGTGGCATTGTGCGGTTCGGTGGCGGCCGCCCTTGCCATGGCCCATACCACGGTGCAGTCCGGCCATGTGGCAGTGGAACTTGCCGTCCGTCTGATGACAAAAAAAAAGCAGGCCATTTTAAAATTATTCACAGATACCGTGTCTGGTCTTTTTTTTGCCGCCCTGGCCTGGCGTTGTGTCCTCTATGCCCTGGATTTAAAAAGCAGCGGCGAGGTCTCCATGACCATGCAACTGCCGTTTCACCCTTTTGTCTATCTTTTGGCTATTTCCGCCCTGTCCGTGACCCTTGTATTTCTAATGGTCATTGTTAAGGATCTTAGAAAGGAGACCGGTAAATGAGTTTAACAATGATTGGGGTCATCGGGATTATCATTCTCTTAATTTTTCTGTTTTCCAATATTCCCGTCGGTTTTGTAATGGGTATGATCGGTGTCCTGGGGTTCAGCTATCTTAAGGGATCCGGACCCGGGCTCAGCATTTTGGCCAAAGATTTTTTTGAAATGTTTTCCTCCCACAGCCTAACGGTCATTCCTTTGTTCATGTTCATGGGTCAGATTTCATTTTACTCCGGTATCAGTCGCCGGCTTTACGACACCGCCTATGTCATGATAGGTTCCTTGAAAGGGGGCCTTGCCATGGCAACGGTGGCGGCCTGTGCTGGATTTGCCACCATATCCGGTTCAACCAATGCCACGGCGGCCACCATGGCCACCGTTACCATACCGGAAATGAAACGGTATAAATATGACATGGGTCTTGCTGCAGGAACCGTTGCCGCTGCCGGAAGTCTCGGAATATTGATTCCGCCGTCCACCATTTTTATCGTGTATGGCATCCTGACCGAACAATCCATTGGAAAATTATTCATGGCCGGAATTCTTCCGGGTATTTTATTGGCCTCTCTGTTCATGATGGCCATCTATCTTCAGGTCAGAAAAAATCCGGAACTGGCGCCGCCCGGTCCGAAAACCACATTTTTGCAGAAAATTAAATCTTTGTCCGGCATTATCGAGGCCATGTTAATTTTCGGATTTGTTATGGGCGGGTTGTTCTTCGGCTTTTTCACTCCCACGGAAGCGGCAGCCACCGGCGCTTTTTTCACGCTTGCCCTGTCTGTAATCCGGCGGCAATTGTCCTGGCAGAATTTTCTAAAATCCATTGCCGACACCACCCGCTTAAGCTGCATGGTCATGGTGATTGTGGCCGGCGCAACAATTTTCGGCCATTTCATGGCCGTCACACGGATACCGTACACCCTGTCCCACTGGGTTGGCGGCCTGCCGCTGCCCCCCTGGCTGATCATGATCGTGATTATCATGATCTATGTTGCCGGTGGGTGTTTCATGGATGGGTTTGCCCTGATCATGCTCACGGTGCCCATCTTTTTCCCTGTGGCAACGACCCTTGGTTTTGATCCCATCTGGTTTGGCGTGATCATTGTGCTGGTTGCGGAAATGGGGGTTATTACGCCACCGGTGGGAATAAACGTCTATGTGGTCTACGGGGTTGCCAAAACCATACCTCTGCAAACCATCTTCAAAGGGGTATTTCCCTTTTTTGTGGCCCTTATTATCTGTAACCTGCTGCTTCTTTTGTTTCCCCAAATTGCCACGTTTCTGCCGGGATTGATGTAGACCTTATGGATTCCGGATAAAGGGAAGGATCGCGTCCATCACCTTATCCGGATCTTCCATCATGAGAAAATGACCCAGGCCCTCAAGGGTCATGAAGCGGCAGTCCCTGATGGTTTCCGCCAGCCTCAGACCGGCCTGCTCGTAAAACAAGGTTGATTTTTCTCCCCCGGCAACCAGGACCGGGATATGGATGCGACGGGCAAACCGCCAGGTCTCAAAGGGCACGGATTCATAGATTTGGGCTTCAAATTCAGGCCGGCAGCAAAGCTCCCAAGTGCTTGCAGACTCCTGTTCAATGGCCGTATCCACAAAGGCACGGATAAATTCGGGCTGCCATGATTTGAACATGCCCTTACCGGAATAATGGTCCAGGGCCCCTTCCTTGGAAGGGAATTCGCATTTTTTCTTCCGGGTCATCCGGGGAAGGGGATGGTATCGGTCAAGGCCCGTCAGCCGGGCCAGGGTGCAGAGCCGGACAATGTGTGGAGGAAGGATGATGGGGTCCAGGAGGATGATTTTTGAAAATAGCCCCGGATAAAGGGCCGCCGCCGCATAGGTGAAATAGCCGCCGATGGAATGGCCGATGCCGATGACCGGGGGATGGGTAATGCTGAGGACAAGCTGTTCCAGGTCCTTTACAAACATATCCCAATTTTTGACCGCCAGGGTATTCTCCTTTGTGGAATAACCGTGGCCCCTGAGATCCGGGGCATAAATTTTCAGATCATGGCGGGAAAGGCTTTCCAGAAAAGGAAGATAAGTCCCGGCGCTCAGGGAAAGCCCGTGGCAGAAATGAACCTGACGGCCTGATTCCCCTCGCACATGGTAATGGAAAAAGCCCTGGCTGGTGTTGATGAAATTGCCCTTGGTCATGGTAAATTGCATTTGGTCCTTATTTCCCTCATTGGTCTGATGGTCAGGTCCTTGCCAGAACCAGGGCATCCACCCTTTCCGCACCGTGCCGCAAGAGTTCTCTGGCGGCTTCGTTACAGGTGGCGCCAGTTGTGAACACATCATCCACAAGCAAAATATATTTTCCCTTTATGGGGTTCCGGCAAACAATTTTAAACGCATTTTTCACATTGTTCCTTCTTTCTTCAATATCAAAGCCGGTTTGGGACTCTGTTTTTTTGATGCGTACCAGGGACCTAAGATCCGTGTCCCAGAACGGCGGACGCCGGAAGGCCTGATAATATAATTTTTTAAAATTCCGGGAAAGAAAATAGGCCTGGTTGAATCCTCTTTTTCTCATTTTGCTCCTGTGCAGGGGCACGGGCATAATGAGATCTATGGGCAGGTTTTCATAATATTGCAGAAAGCTCTGAAACAACATCCGTTCAAGGGGTTTTGCCAGGGCGAGCTTTGAATGGTATTTCAGCAATTGAATGGCGTCCCGGACTATTCCCTTATATTCGGCCGCGGCCCTGGCCTGTCCCAGTTTTAACGGTGTTTTCAAACAATCGCCGCAGACATGGCTTTCACCAGTATTGAAACGAATACCGCAGGAGGTGCAAAAGGGCGGGACAATGGGGGAAAAGCCTTCCTTTCTGCAAGCATCGCAGAAGCAGGCTTCCAGGGTTTGGGCCCGGTTCCGGTCCGGTTCCATATAGGCCCCGCATTTCATGCATTTTCCAGGAAAAAGAAGGGCCTCAAATATCCGGAGGAGGAAGCGCCCTGTCTGATCTAAATTATTCTGGAATCCCATTTCTCTGCCGAAGGGCTTCATACATGGCAATTCCGCCCGCCACCGAGGCATTGAGCGAATTGATCCGGCTTTTATTGGGGATGGACAGGAGGAAATCACATTCTTTTTTCACCAGGGGACGGACCCCCTTGTTTTCCCCGCCGATGACCAGGGCCACGGGGCCCTTCAGGTCTGCGTCAAACAAAGACCTGTCCCCGTCCGCATCCAGTCCGAAGACCCATACCCCCTTTTCCTTCAAGGCTCTTAACAGGGCCGCGGTATTGGTGATCATATAGATATCGGCATGTTCCATGGCCCCGGCCGAAGTTCTGGAGACCGTAGAAGAAGGCCCGGCCGACCGGTCCTTGGGAATCAGGATAAACTCCACTCCGGCGGAAATAGCTGTTCTTATCAACGCTCCCAGGTTATGGGGATCTTCAATATTTTCCATGACCAGTATAAAACAAGGTCTCCCATCCGGGCCGATCCTGTCCACAACATCCATGGCGCTTTTCACAGGGAAAAAAGAGGTTCGGGCGGCGATCCCCTGGTGATTTGAAAATTCCGTCATCTTATCCAGGATTAGCGAATCAACCATTTCAACCTTTATCCCACGTTCTTTGGCAAGGGCTTCTATTTTTTCCATGCGTTCCCCGGTTCGCTTTTTGGACACGAGGATGCCGGAAAATGTTCTTTTCCCGGCCCTCAAGGCCTCATAAACCGAATGGAATCCGAAAAGAAGATCGGTTTTATCCTTCATGGCCCATCTCTATTTTAAAAATTGAACAGAATTCTTTTTTGGCCCTATCCAGATCATCATTGACCACCACATACTGATACCGGTGCTTTTGATCCATCTCGGCCCCGGCATTGACCAGGCGCTTTTCAATGACCTCTTTTGAATCCGTGCCCCGGCTTAAAAGCCGTTGGGATAAGGTTTCAAAGGACGGGGGCAGGATAAAAACGGATACCGGGTTCAATCCCGATGCCATGATCTGCACAGCCCCCTGGACGTCTATGTCCAGAAGAAGGCTTTTCCCTTGCTGAAGGCAGTCTTCCACAAAGGATCTGGATGTGCCGTAATAATTGTCATGGACCCTTGCCCATTCCAGCCAGTCGCCCCTGGTGATTTTTTCTTCAAACTCGGCAGGGCTGATAAAAAAATAATCCAGGCCTTCCTTTTCATTGCCCCTGGGAGGCCTTGTGGTATGGGACACGGAATAGGAAAGATCTGCAAATTCCTTTAACACCTCCCGGACAAGGGTGGTTTTCCCCGCCCCGGAAGGGGCCGACACAATAAAGAGTTTTCCCTTACCGGCCATGGGCTTATTCTTTCTCCGCTTCCCCGGTCGTCAGGGATTCAAACCGGCCGGAAAGGGTCTCGGCCTGGATGGCGGAAAGAATGATATGATTGCTTTCCGTAACAATGACGGCCCGTGTTTTTCTCCCATGGGTCACATCAATGAGGCGTTTTTCCTCTTTTGCCTCATCCTTGACCCGTTTCATGGGCGATGAATTGGGAGACAGAATGGCCACCACCTTTTCCGCCACCACCGTATTTCCAAAACCTAAATTTAAAAGCAGTTGTTCCATGATTTCATCCTGATGTCTGTATTATTCAATATTCTGTACCTGTTCACGAATCTTTTCAAGCTCTGATTTCAGTTCCACCACCCTATGGGACAAGGATGCGTTCCCGGCCTTGGACCCAATGGTATTGAATTCCCGGTTGAATTCCTGGATCAGAAAATTCAATTTTCTCCCTCCGGGTTCCTCGGATTCAAGGACTTGTCTGAACTGCCCGATATGGCTGTAAAGCCGTGTGATTTCTTCGGTCACATCACTCTTGTCGGCCAGTATGGCCGCTTCCTGGGAGATCCGGACCGGGTCCAGACCCTCAGCATCGGCCGTCAGCAAAGCAATCCGTTCCATGAGGCGCTGTTTGTAAACCAGGGGGATGCCTTTTGCCTCCGTCTCAATCTCTTTTACCTTTTTTTCAATATCATCCATCCTTGAGGTCAGATCGGCGTGGAGATTCTTTCCTTCCTGTCTTCGCATGAGATCCAGGGCCGCGCAGGCGGTTTCCACACAGGGGGCAACGGCCTGCCGCAGGCTTTCCATATCCGCTTCCTTTCTGGACGGGACAATGATATTCCGGGCCGCCAGAAGCTGATCCAGGGTGATGTCCGAGGAAAGGTTCAAGTCCTCTTTTATTTTTTTTAAGGCCTGGTAATAGGAAAGGGCTTTGGGCAGGTCCACGTCAAACTGCTCCAGGTCCTTTGCCTCATCCCGGATGGAGAGTTTGATCTCGATCCTTCCCCGGTCATGGGTTTTGGCAATAATTTTCTTGATTTCCTCTTCAAGGGCCTGGCAGGATTCAGGACAATGGCAGGCCAGGTCCAGGGTTTTTGAATTATAGGATCTCAGGGTGATATCGGCCGTAATGGTGCCGACGGTATGGGAGGCCTGGGAGAAAGCCGTCATGCTCTTAATCATCTATTTTTCCTTTTTCTGCCTTTAAATCCAGGAGATATTTGTCTCTGACCTTGGATAAAAACGAGATCATGCTTTCCGAGGCATAATCCGGATAGGTCCAGGGCAGGGTCTTGAATCCTTCTTTTTTTGAATACATCAGGGTCAGGTCGGCATAGATCCCTTTGCCGATATAAATCCTGTGGGAATATTCCTTGCCCGTTGCAAGGATAAACCGGGAAGACACCAGGTAACCCGGATCAATATTGATATGGCGTTTCCCGGCAACGCTGAAGGCCTTTTCAATCTCATTGGTCTTTTCCTTGATCAGGGCCAGATCCTCCTGGGAGACCAGGGATTTGAACACAAACACCTTCCGGAACAGGGGAGATCCCATTTCTTTGTAATAATAGTCGGTATAGGCAAATTCCAGCCACCGGCTGATCATGTCCACGGGGCCGAATTCTTTTTCCAGAAAAGGAAAAAGGATTTCAACCAGGCTCTTTTCATTCATGATGCAGCCGACCACCAGCTTGGCCGGCTCCGGGTGTTTGGGAATGCTCATATTACAGAGGCTTTGCCTCGTCAATGAGCATGATGGGGATATCATCCCGGATCTCATAGACCAGTTTGCAGGCCTCACAAACAAGACCGTCTTTTTTTTCGTTCAGAACAATATCCCCCTTACATTTGGGGCAAACCAGGATTTCCAGCAATTCTTCGGAAATGGCCATCATCTTCTCCTTTCATTCTTCGTTTCCCTTGACCGACTGCAAGGTCTGGAGTTTAAAATATTCGCCTTTCAGGGCCATGAGGTCTTCATGGGTGCCCTGTTCTTTGATTACCCCGTCTTTCAGCAGGATGATCCGGGAGGCATAATCAATGGTGGAGAGCCGGTGGGCGATGACAAAGGTGGTCCGGCCCTTCATGAGGTTTTCCAGGGCCTGCTGGACCAGCCGTTCAGCCTGGGAATCCAGGGCCGAGGTGGCTTCGTCCAGGATCAGGATGGGGGCATCCTTGAGCAGGGCCCTGGCAATGCAGATTCTTTGTTTTTCCCCGCCGGACAGCCTTGACCCCAATTCCCCGATGACGGTGTCATACCCCTTTGGAAAACCCAGGATAAAATCATGGGCAAAGGCGGACCGGGCCGCGTCTTCAATCTCCTGGTCCGTCGCCGTCATCCTGCCGTAACGGATATTGTCCCGGACGGTTTCATTAAACAGGATGGGTTCCTGGGTCACGATGGAAATATGATCCCGCAGGGACTTGAGGGACAGGTCTTTGACATTTTTCCCCGCAATCCGGACAGCGCCTTGAGTGACATCATAGAGCCTCGGCACCAGGTTCACCAGGCTGGTCTTTCCGCCACCGCTCATGCCCACCAGGGCCAGAACCTCGCCCGGCGCCACCTTCAGATGAATATCATTCAAGGCCGGGGCTTCCCCCGGATGATAGGCAAAGCCCACATGGTCAAATTCCACATCCAGAGCCCTTCCCGAAAGCATTTCCGGATTTTCCCGTTCCAGGATGGCGGATTCTTCTTCCAGCACGTCAAAAATCCGGGCCGCTGCCGCCGCCCCTTCCTGGATGGTATTGTTCAGCCGGGACAATCTTTTCACGGGATCATAGAGCATCATGACGGCGGTCAGGAATGAAAAAAAGGTTCCGGGCGTGGATGTGCCGGTGATAACCCGCATGCCGCCGAACCAGATGATGAAGGCGATGCCGAGCCCCCCCAGAAATTCCATGATGGGGGAGGACAGGGCATTGGCGGTGATTTTTTTCATTTCAAGCCTGAAGAGTGCCCCGGTTTTGTCCTGAAACCTCTGTTTTTCCAGGGTTTCAAGATTGAAAATTTTGATGATTTTACTGCCGGTAAAGGTTTCATGCAAAAATGAATTCAGATCCGCCATGGTTTCCTGGGAACCGGTTGAAAATTTTCTGACCCTGCGGCCAAAAAGAACAATGGGGTAAAAGGCCAGGGGCAGGACGATAAAAGCCCCCAGGGCAAGCCTCCAGTCCCGGTAAAAAATCACGAAAAGAAAGGCAATGACCGTGAAAAAATCCCTGAACACATTGATGACGGCATTGGAGACCATGCCTTTGACAATGTTGACGTCATTGGTGATCCGTGACATCAACACCCCGGTCTTTTCTTTGTGAATAAAGGCTATGGGCAGGTCGGTGATTTTCTCATACAGGGTGTTCCGGAAAATCCGGATAATGGTTTCCCCGATATGATTCATCAGGTATTCAGACCCGTAGGAACCTATACCCTTGAGGAAAAAAACAAGGACTGCCGCACCCGGGATCAAGAGCAGCATCTCCCGGTTCTTGCTGATGAAGATATCATCCATGACCGGCTTGACCAGAAAAGCCATGGCTCCGTTGGCCACGGCCACCACAATCATACAGAGGGCCGCCAGGGCAAGCCTTTTCCAGTATACCAGGACCAAGGAAATAATCTTCTTTTGCCTGTCTGAAGAGAGTTTCGGGTTTTTTATGTTCATAGGCCTTTATTTAATAAACCATGGGGGATTGTCAATATTTAAAAAACATGAGAGCATAAGCCCCCATGACAAAGAACGCCTTTATACTCAATTTTTTCAAACTTTACAACCTGATCTGGAAGCTTGCCCTCCCTTTTCTGAAAAGGAACCCGCGTCTTCGCCAAGGATTTGAAAAAAGAATCTCTTTTTCCCATTTATCTCCGGCAGACCTCTGGGTCCAGGCCGCCTCCGCCGGGGAGGCCTATCTTGCCGTCACCCTGCTGTTGAATTTAAGACCCAAAGCCCCCCTTAAGGTGCTGGTGACCACCACCACCACCCAGGGAAGGGATATCCTGGCATCCGGGCTGACCCCGGACCGGGTTTCCCAAAATATGGCTCTTACCATCGCCTGGTTTCCCTTTGACATGCCTGATATCATCCGGCAGGCCGTGGCCGTCATCGCTCCCAAAGTCCTGGTTCTGCTGGAAACGGAACTCTGGCCCGGCCTTCTGTATTGCCTTAAAAGGAGAAGGACAAAAATCATCATGGTCAATGCCCGGATGTCGAAAAAGAGCTTTGGCCGGTACGATAAAACCAAATGGTTATGGAAACACCTGGCGCCCGATCTCATCCTGGCCATTTCCGATCAGGACCGGGAACGGTTTCAAAAAATTTTTGAAACGTCAAAGATTAGCACCATGCCCAATATGAAATTTGAAGCCATTGAAACAGATCCCTCTTCTTTATCCGGCCGGGATAATATGACGGATATTCTTCCCTGCCCCCTGCCCCTGACCATTCTGGCCTCTGTCCGGAAACAGGAAGAAAAACAGGTTTTTCTCATGTTAAAAAAAATATTGGAATTGTTTCCCCGTCAGGTAGTGGCGATTTTCCCCCGGCACCTGGACAGGCTCAGATCCTGGGAAAAAAGGCTTTCCCGCCTTGACCTGAAATTTTATTTAAGGTCTGATCTGTCCTCGCCAATAACAGGTCCAGGCGTCATATTATGGGATGTCTTCGGCGAATTAAAGACAGCCTATGCCTTTGCCTCAGTGGTCTTTGTGGGCGGCAGCCTGAAACCCCTGGGCGGGCAGAACGTCATTGAACCGGGTATCCATGGGGCCGTTACCGTCATCGGGCCCTATTACGAAGATTTTGCCTGGGCTGCAGAAGATATGATCGAAAAAGGACTGCTCCTCCCGGAATCGTCCTGGAAGGCCGTTGCCGGGACCATGGTTAAAGCCCTTGAACACCCGCAGGACCCAAAAGCGCAAAAAGCCCTGGTACAAAGCCATATCCAATCCAGGAAAGGGGGCACCCGACAGGCCTGCGATGAAATTTTAAAAGCCTTTGACCTATTGCCCTGACTCGTATATAATAATCCCCATCCATTTGAACAGAACCCTTCGTATGTGTTTTGCCTGTTTTATCCCTGATGTTCTTTCTGCCTGTTTGTGTATATCAGCACCTGAATCTTTATCCGGTGCTGTTCACCCCCAAGAAAGGAGGCATTATGGAAAGTCATACGCTGTATTATGACACGATCACCCGGTTGACCACGGCCATCTCCCAGTGCAAGGACCCCGAGGAGGTGGCACTGATCACGGCCGAAGCCGTGAAAACAGCCTTCCAGGCCAAGGGCTGTTCCGTCTTCCTGGTGGACAGGGAAACCCGGGAACTGGGACTTGTGGCATCCTCGGGCCTGAGCCGGGAATACCTTGAAAAAGGACCCATCCATTTCATGCAGACCATCCAGGAGGCAAAGGATGCTGTTCCCATCGCCATCTATGATGTCATGGATGATCCCAGGATTGAATACCCGAAAGAAGCCAAAAAGGAAGGGATTTCATCCCTGCTGGGAGTCCCCATTATCAGCCAAAACAAAATCATCGGGGCCCTGCGCATCTATACGGCAAAACCATGGGAATTTTCCTTTAATGATATTTCCATGGCCCAGGCCGTGGCATTGATCTGCGGCATGGCCATGGAGATGTGCCGGATGCACAAGGGCTATAAAACCAGTATTGAAATCCTGAAAAACATGAGGGGAAAAGATTCCTATACCTCTAACAAATGGACCCCCTTTGAAGGCGTCCCCAAAAGTGTGGGCCAGTCCATCTGTGATTATTGAAAACGGGCTTGATCTTCCAGCCGGCCCCGGAATCTTCTCCGGGCCGGCTGGAAATCTTGGCTCAGCAAAGCCGCGGGTCAGGATCAGATATCGAGAACCCCGTCCATTTCATGTTTTAAGGACCGGTTCATGAGGCGTTCAATGGTTTCCTCAACGGAAAGGTTTTCAAAAAGAACGGCATAGACCTCATTGCAGATGGGAAGATCAATGCCGAGCTTTTTTGATAAATTATAGACGGACCGGGTTGTTTTCACCCCTTCGGCCACCATTCTCATTTCAGAGATGATGTCCTCCAGCTTCTTTCCCTGGCCGATCTGTTTGCCGACCGTATAATTACGGCTTAACTCCCCGGTGCAGGTCAACAGAAGATCCCCCACCCCGGCCAGACCGGACAGAGTTAAGGGATTGGCTCCCATGCGGGTTCCGAGACGGTTCATTTCCGTCAGCCCCCTTGTGATCAGGGCCGCCCTGGGATTCAGGCCCATGTTCATGCCGTCGCAGATCCCTGCGGCAATGGCCAGAACATTTTTCATGGCCCCGCCGATCTGGGTCCCGATGGGATCATCATTGACATAAACCCTGAAGGTGGGGCAGGAAAAAATCTTCTGTACATATACGGCCACTTCCCGTTGGATTGATGCGGCTGCAACCACTGTGGGCACCCGGTTGGCCACTTCCTTGGCAAAGCTGGGGCCGGAAAGCACGGCAATATTTTCCTTGGGCAGAAAATCAAGGATTTCTTCAAGAATCTGGGTCATGATCATATGGGTCTGGTTCTCAATCCCCTTGGAAGCCGTCACCACCACCGTATCCGGACTGATGAACGGTTTCATCCGGGTTGCCGTATCCCGCATGCAATGGGAAGGAACCACCACCAGAACAAGGTCTTTATCCTTTACGGCAATCTCAAGGTCATTGGTGGGAATAATATTTTCCGGCAGGCGGATATTGGGGAGAAACACTTTATTTTCCCTGTCTTTTTCAATCTGCTCCCGGACTTCGGTCTCAAACACCCATAGATCCAGCCTAAACCCTTTGTCCGCCAGCAATTTGGCAAGGGCGGTGCCCCAGGCACCGGCACCCACAACCCCGATACGGGTTTTTTGTGTATCGATTGTCCTCTCCATGCCTCACCCTTCCCCTTTAGATCTCTTAAGACCTTGATATTATAGAAAATAGACTCTGAATAAAATACAAATGGTGGTTATACACCATATCCCTTAAAGGATCAACTCATTTTCCTTAAGATCGATCCAGACCCCGTCCGTCAACGGTTCAAGATCGGCGGGCTTCAACTCAAACACGGCATTGGGGGTGCCTGCGGCCGCCCATATCCGGTCATACTGCTTCAGGTCCGGGTCCAGCAGGGTCACCAGTCGTTCATCATGGCCCACCGGCGGAACACCGCCGATGGCAAAGCCGACCCGGTCCTTGACAAATTTACCGTCTGCCTGAACCAGGGTCCGGCCCGTGGCCTGTTTTATTTTTTCAAGGCCCACCCGGTTGATGCCCGAGGCAATGACCAATATTGGCGCGTCCAGCGCCTTGTCCTTGAAAACCAGGGATTTGGCAATCTGCGCCGCCGTGCACCCTAGGGCCTTTGCCGCATCCTTTGCCGTCCGGGTTGAATCCGGTAATTCTTTGACCACAAATTCAAAGCCTTTATTCCGGATATGGTCCTGAACCTTTTTCGCCTTGCGGCTCAAGGGAGCCTTCATATCACTCTCCGTCATTAGAATTCCTTCTCTATTTTACGGTAAAAAAGGGGGCAACCTGGGCCCTTTTCACCTCTATTTTTTCCCAGACCTTACCCAGAACATAGGGTTCCTTTTCAAGCCAGTCTTTATCCAGAGCTTCCCTGGAATCAAACTCACAAATGATAAGGGAGCCTGCCATTTTACCTGCCTCATTTAATATAGCGGCGGCATAAAGCCACCGGCCGGTATCCGTCATCTCTTTTCCCATGGCAAGATGGGCCTCCCGGGCCGACATTCTCCGGTCCAGGGCTCCCGTATCGTTTCCATCATAACCTGTCACTATAAATTGCATAAAAATTATCCTCCTCAGTTTTTCAGCTTTGGCCCGCTCGTTCAAGAAGACCGTTGATCCTTTCAATATACTCCTGATTCCGGCAGGGTTTTGACAGATGTTTCATTCTGAACCTGTAAATTGATTTTTTTATACCATTTTTACATGCCGGGTGTCCAATCTTAAAGAGGTGTCTTTTCTCACCCGGGGTAAAAGATTTTCTGTTGACAAAGACCCGTTTACAGTTTACGTAAACGTTAAGTTTGCTCTGACTTTATTTTAGCCGACAAAGGATACGCCATGACCGACGACAGAGAAGAAGATATGAACAGCAGCACCATATCCCAGGTTGCAGACGAACTGGACATCAGTACCCGGACCATCCGGTTCTACGAGGAAAAAGGCCTGATCCAACCCCGGAGAACCACGGGAAACCAGCGGGTGTATACCCCCCGGAACAAGGCCAGGCTCAAACTCATCATCCGGGGCAAACGCTTTGGATTTTCCCTGGATGAAATCGCGGAAATGATCGGTATGGCCGACGCAGACCCCAATGAACTGGAACAGATCGAAAAAAGCCTGAGATACGGGGATGCAAAGCTCAAGGAAATACGGGAAAGAAAAAAGGAACTTACGCTTTTGGAGCAGGATATCCTTGCCGTAAGGGACAGACTCATCAAACGGAAACTGGAACTTGGAACAATAAAAACTTCCACAACAAAAGGAGAAAAAGAATGAACATCATCGAACTGATGGATACCAATGCCGCCAAATACCCGGAAAAAATCGCCCTGTGCAATATGGACACGGCCTTTACCTTCCGGGAGGTCAAGGAAAAAAGCGAAGGGGCAGCCGCCTGTTTCCAGGCCATGGGGATACAAAAGGGATCCCCGGTGGCCATCATGAGCCAGAACAGCTTTGATTTTGTCTTTTCCTTTTTCGGCATCTTAAAGGCCGGCGGGGTTGCCGTGCCGGTGAACCATAAGCTGACCTCGGTGGAAGTGGATTATATCCTTGAAAACAGCGGGGCCGCCCTGTTTTTATTTGACGGCAGCCTGGCCAAGGTGGCCCTGGGTCTGTCCGGGGAGATCCGGAAAATATCCCTGGACACCCGGACCCAGGACCTGCCGTTTTTAGAGGACCTCATGGACAAGGCCCCGGCCTTTGCCCCGGTTCCCATCCAGGATGAGGACCGGGCTGAAATTCTTTATACCAGCGGCACCACAGGCAAGCCCAAGGGCTGTGTCCACACCCATCAAAGCGTGGTATCCGCCGGCATCACCGGGGCCAAAGCCATCGGCCTCACCGGAACCGATATCATGCTCATTGCCATGCCCATCTGGCATTCTTCCCCCCTAAACAACTGGTTCATGGGCATTACCTATGCCGGCGGCACCAGTGTGCTGCTCCGTGAATACCATCCCCTGCACTTTCTGGAAGCCATTGAAAAAAAGGCCTGCACCGCCTATTTCGGAGCCCCCATCTCCTATCTGATGCCCCTGCAGATGATCCCGCATTTTTCCAAATTCAACCTGTCTTCCATGAGGGCCTGGATTTACGGCGGCGGGCCCATCGCCCCGGAAACCGTTAAAAAGCTCACCCAGGCCTATCAATCGGACCGGTTCTACCAGGTCTACGGCATGACCGAAGCAGGCCCCACCGGTACGGTTCTCTATCCTGAAGACCATCTTGAACACGCCGGTTCCATCGGCAAAAAAGCCCTGCCCGGAGCGCAAATCAGGGTCATGAAAAACGAAACCGCACCGGCCGGTACAGGAGAAACCGGAGAGATCTGGCTCAAGGCCGACTCCATGATGAAGGAATACCTGGGCAATCCCATGGCCACAAAAGACGCCTTTTATGACGGCTGGTACAGGACCGGGGATATGGCAAGGGTGGAAGAAGGCGGGTTTCTTTTCATTGTGGACCGGATCAAGGACATGATTGTCACGGGAGGGGAAAACGTCTATTCCAAGGAAGTGGAAGACCGGATCATGGAGCATCCCGCCATTGCCGAAGCAGCCGTCATCGGGGCGGCCCATGCAGAATGGGGGGAAACCGTCTGTGCCGTCATCGTTTTGGCCAAGGACGCCCATCTCACCGCAGAGGCCCTGGCAGAGTTTCTCGCCCAACGGCTGGCCAAATACAAGATCCCCCGCAAGTTCCAATTCGTCACCGAACTTCCCCATACACCCTCGGGGAAAATCATGAAATACAAACTCAGAGAGGAGCTTTCACATGTTTGAATATCTTTTGAATGCCGAACAAAAAAAACTAAGGGATGAGGCACGGGACTTTGTCAAATCCATCCCCGGGAAAATGATCCTGGATATGGATGCCGACAAGATTCAATTTCCCAGGGAATTTTTACAGGAAGCCGGGAAACGGAACCTCATGGGCTGCCGCTACCCTGTGCAATGGGGCGGGCGGGGTATGGACTGGGTGTCCACCTGTATGGTCATGGAAGAAATCGGGAGGCTGGGCTATATCTTTGCCTGCACCTTTGGGGTGGGCGCGGAACTGGTCTGTGACGCCATCATCCTCCACGGCACCGATGAGCAGAAGGAAAAATATGTCAAGCCCCTGCTCCAGGGAAAGCTCTTTGCCGCAGAATGCCTGACCGAACCCAGGGGCGGATCGGATTTTTTCGGCACCACCACCACGGCAAAGGACATGGGGGACCATTTCCTGGTCAACGGCCAGAAACGGTTCATCGTGGGCGGAGAAGGGGCCGACTATTTCCTGGTCTATGCCCGGACGGACCCGGCAGGCGAGCCCCATAAAAGCATTTCCTGCTTTATCGTGGACAAGACCGAAGGGGTCACCACCGAATACCTTTACGGCCTCATGGGCTGCCGGGGCGGGGGCGCGGCCCGAATGGTCTTTAAGGATGTACGGGTTCCGAAAGAAAATCTTCTGGGCAAACTGAACCAGGGGGTGGCCGTATTCAACACTATGATGATTCCCGAGCGCCTGGGAACGGCGGCCATGACCATTGGCGCGGCAGCCCCGGCAGTGGATGTAGCCACGGGCTACACTTCCAGGCGCAAGGCCTTTGGCCGGCCCGTGGCGGAATTCCAGGGCGTCTCCTTCCAGGTGGCCGAAGCCGTCACCCTGCTGGACGCCTCCCGGGCCATGATCTATGCCACGGCCAGGGCCGTTGATGAAAAGATAGACGAAAAACAGATCCGGCGGCTGGTGTCCCAGTCCAAAAAATTTGTCACCGAATCCTGCCAGAAGGCGGTCCACAATGCCATGCAGGTCATGGGCGGCATCGGCTACACCAATATTTATCCTGTGGAACGGATATTGCGGGATCTCAGACTGGCCTCCATCTGGACCGGGACCAACGAGGTCATGGCCATGATCATTGCCAATGAATGGTACAAGGAATTTCATCGCAACAAAAAAACCGGCGGCCTCCGGGACATGGAAGCGGATGCGGCCGAAGCCGGGGCAAAGGATGAGAAAATTTTCGAATAAACCCCTTTAATCCCCTCCTTGGAGAAACTCATTTTTCCAAGGAGGGCCTTTTCATGTTGGACGGCAGGTCATAAAAATTTGATTTTCATCCCCTGATGCAAATGCTATAAAACCGGCACGTTTCTCATCATTAACCAACGGAGCCGGATAACAAATGAGCTTTAACCCATGGTATACAAAAGAAAAACGGCTGGAACAACTGGAAGACCATGTTTCCGCCACCCGGACGGCAAAATTCGGGTTTACCGCCTATGCCGAATCCGATAAAATCCGCCGGGTCAATCAGCATTTCAATACCATTGCGTCCCGGTACGACCTGATGAATACCCTCCTGAGCGCCGGAATCCATTATGCATGGAAGCGGAAAGCGGTTGAAATGCTGATGATCCGGCCCGGAGACAAAATTCTGGACGTCTGCGGCGGAACCGGGGATATGGCAGGCATGGCCGCCGCCAGGACAGGAGATACGGGTGTATCCATTGTCTACGACATGAACCGGAAAATGATCCAACAAGGGAAACAGAAATCCATAAAAGGAGTCACCTTTGTTCAAGGGGATGCGGAATGCCTGTCTTTTCCGGATGAGTCCTTTGATGCGATTTCCATAGGATTCGGGATTCGAAATGTCACCCATCTGGAAACCGGTTTCAAAGAGATCTTCCGGGTTTTAAAAAGCGGGGGCAAAATGTGCTGCCTGGAATTTTCAAAACCCGACAACCCCTTTTTCAGATTTCTTTACGATGTCTATTCCTTCAGGGTTATGCCCTTCATCGGCGGGATCATGACCGGCTCAAAGGAGGCCTATACGGCATTTCCGGAATCCATCCGGGCGTTTCCGCTGCCCGATGAGTTAAGCCTGATTTTAAGGGACATCGGCTTTAAGGATATTATCATCCAAAAACTAACCAACGGCATTGCCGTTATTCATTCAGCCGGAAAATAAGAAAAACCGAAACGTGGAAAAACGATTGACAATTAAAAGCCGTTTTTCTAAATTTGAACCGGCGTTTGTATCCGTTATGTGTTTACAGGCAAGGCCGGATCTTCAATCCAAAACCGGGTTTGTTCAAACGACTCAATGAACTGGAAAAATACATGAATATTTATCCGCTCCATGATAAAGGGATGTATAATGGATAGGCGAACCTTTATCAAAACCGCCGGACTCGGAAGCGTTGCCGTTGTATACGGCTGTAAGGAAGACTATGATAAAAATATTTTTTCGCTGGTGTCGGCTCCTGAAGATTTTGTAACCGGCCAGGCCCGATGGTATGCATCCACCTGCACGGAATGCCCGGCAGGATGCGGCGTGCTTGCAAAAAACCGTGAAGGCCGACTGATCAAGCTGGAAGGAAACCCCGCCCATCCGGTCAACCAGGGGAAGCTGTGCATCCGGGGACAGGCCGCCCTTCAGTCTGTCTATGACCCGGACAGATTAATAACGCCGCAGCTCAAAACAAACCAGACCGTTACACCTATTTCCTTTGATCAGGCCCGTGAGCTTCTGAAGGAAAAGATGGAAGCCTCATCCAAAACAGGAAGCAACCGCATTAAATTTTTGACAGGCATCACGTCCGAACCCCTTTCCGCCCTGTTTTCAACCGTCCTGAAATCCTTTGGTTCAAGCCCTGCAGCCATGTATGAGCCCTATGCCCACGATTCGTTGCGGGCAGCCCACAAAGCAGTGTTTTCAAAGGGCATCCTTCCCTCTTTTCATATGGAAAAAGCAGATTTTATCTTGAGCTTTGGGGCGGATTTTATAGAAACCTGGCTTTCTCCGGTTGAATACATCCGCAAATTCAAATCCATGCACGCCGTAAAAGCGGACGGCACAAAAGGGACCTTTATCCATGCAGGCCCATACATGTCTCTGACTGGGGCCAATGCCGACAAATTCCTCCCGGTTGCGGCGGGAAAAGAATATATGCTGGCCCTGGGGCTGATCCGCCAACTCCTGGAAACCGGGACCCATGATCATCTGCCCGGCCTGTTGTTAAACGAACTCAAGGCCGTTACCGCAGAATTTGACGCCGCCACGGTTGAAAAAAACACCGGAGTCCCGGCAAAAGATCAGGGCCTTCTGGCAAAATCCCTGTCGGCATCAAACCGGCCCCTGGTCCTCGGATCATCAGGCATCACAACGGCAGAGGCCTCCTTTGCCCTGGACATGGCCGTGACCCTCATGAACCTGATCCTGGACAAGGACCTTTCCCTGTATGATTTTGAGAACCGGCATGCCCTGGAAAAGGTGATGAGCGCAAAGGAAACCGCCGATTTCTTTAAAGTCGCCGCCACTGACGGGACAGACCTTTTTTTAATGTATAACACCAATCCCTTGTTTACCTTTCCCGCCAATCCTGATCTGACTGAAATTTTCAATCGCAGGGATATATTCAAAGTCAGCTTCTCTAATTTCATGGATGACACATCCAAAGCGGCGGATCTTGTTTTTCCCGTCCAACTGCCCCTGGAGACCTGGGACAGTTATGAAAGCAGCACCCTTTGCATTTCAACCCTTCAGCCGGCCATGGGACGGCTGACCCGGGCCCCTTCCATGGGAGATGTCTTTCTGTCGCTCTCGGGCCCGGATCAGCAGTTTGAGAATTATTACCAGTATTTTTCAGCCTATATGTATGCCAACCTGGAAAAAAAAGGCGAGGCCGATTTCATCGAAGTGATTCAAAAGGGCGGGATATTTCCTTCCAAGGGGGTCCAAACCCGGGCGCCCTCCCTTGATCCGGCAGCCATCGGGGTGCTCAAAAAAGCCATTGCTCTGGTTCCGCTCTCTGAAAAAGAGGGGTTGCACTTCTTGGCGGTTCCGTCTCTGAGGATGTATGACGGGCGGGGCGCCAACAAATCCTGGCTCAATGAAATACCTGACCCCGTCACCCAGATCGCCTGGGAAACCATGCTCATGATCCACCCTTCCACCCTTGAGGAATACGGGTTCGGGCATGGAGACCTCCTGAGTATCGAAGCCGGGAACCGGTCCATCCAGGCACCGGTCTATTCCTACGAAGGCGTCACTCCCGGACTGATGGTCATGCAGATGGGTCAGGGACACAAAGCTTACGGCCGGTATGCCGCTGGATTTGGAACCAGCCCCATACCTCTTTTTTCAGGTGATCTGAGCACATCGGATTTCCTGTCTTATCTGATCACACCCGACTCGGTTAAAAAAACAGGCTCGGCCGGCGCCCTTCCCCATACAGACGGCAGCCGGTCACAGCATAAACGGAAAATCGCCGTGTCCCTGATTTCTGTACCCAAGACCACAGGCCATGCCGGCGGCAAGGGGGAAGACCATGGGGAAAATGCGGGACTGGACATGGACCGGTTTCCCTTGACCCTTCCCACAAAAGAAGGATACGACAAAAAAAGGGATGTTTACCCGCCCCATGAGCACGAGGGATACCGGTGGGGCATGATCGTGGACCTGGACCGGTGTGTGGGATGCAGCGCATGCGTGGCGGCCTGTTATGCCGAGAACAATATCGGCGTGGTGGGCAAAACCCAGATCACCAACGGCCGGGAAATGGCCTGGTTGAGAATCGAACGGTACCAGGATCAGAACATCGAGGAACGCCTGATATTTCTTCCCATGATGTGCCAGCACTGCGATGCCGCCCCGTGCGAATCCGTATGCCCGGTGTATGCCCCCCATCACTCCAAGGAAGGGCTCAACAACCAGATTTACAACCGCTGTATCGGCACCCGGTTCTGCGCCCAGAACTGTCCGTACAAAGTCCGGAAATTCAACTGGTTTGACTGGGAACGGCCCAAACCCCTCAACCTGCAGCTCAACCCCGATGTCACCGGCCGGAGTAAGGGGGTAATGGAAAAATGTTCTTTTTGTATACAGAGAATAAAACAGGCCCACAATGATGCCAAAAACGAAAACCGGGACATCCGGGACGGGGAAATTCAGCCGGCCTGCGTACAGACCTGTCCTGCCCATGCCTTGACCTTTGGCAGCTTCGAGGATAAAAACAGCGCCGTTTCCGTCCTGGCCCGTGATCCCAGGGCTTACCAGGTTTTGGGCTATCTGAATACCAAACCTGCCGTGATCTATCTAAAAAAAATAGTGAGGGCCTTATGAAACGTCACCCGGGGGGTTTGCAGCCATGTCTCCATTGACCTTTGAAACCATCAATACCACGGTCCTGAACACGCTTTCCCGCCCGGGAAAACTTTACTGGTGCGTGATTGCACTGCTGTTTGGCGGGGTGGTCCTGGGTGCATCCTGCTGGGCCTACCAGATACTGGTGGGCGTGGGCGTGGCCGGGATGAATACCCCGGTCCACTGGGGCACCTATCTGATCAATTTTGTTTTCTGGGTGGGGATTGCCCATTCCGGCACCCTGATTTCCGCCATCCTGTTTCTCTTTAATGCCGGGTGGAGAAACCCCATAGCCAGGGCCGCCGAAACCATGACCGTCTTTGCCGTCTGCATTGCCGGCCTGTTTCCCTTCATCCACCTGGGCCGGGTCTGGCTGGTGTTTTACATGCTGCCCCTTCCCAACCAACGGACCCTCTGGCCCAATTTTCAATCCCCCCTGATCTTTGATGTCATCGCCATCTCCACCTATCTCACCGTGAGCAGCCTTTTCTGGTATACCGGGCTCATCCCGGATCTGGCCATCATCAGGGACCGGTCCCAGGGAATCCGGAAAAAAATCTTCAAGGCCCTGGCCCTGGGATGGTCCGGCAAAACAGGCCAGTGGATGAACTATACCAGGGGCTATCTCCTGTTTGCCGGCATTGCCACCCCCCTTGTCATCTCCGTCCACAGCGTGGTGTCCTGGGATTTTGCCCTGAGCGTGATACCGGGATGGCACACCACCATCTTTGCGCCGTATTTTGTTGCCGGCGCCATTCATTCAGGCCTTGCCATGGTCCTGACCCTGAGCATTCCCTTAAGAAAAATTTTGAAATACGAACCCCTCATCACCATGGATGTGCTTGAAAACATCGCAAAGACCATTGTTTTTACCGGCATCATCGTGGGCTTTTCCTATGCCACGGAAGTTTTTATCAGTTGGTACAGCCGGAATATCATTGAAATGGAGACCTTCCGGTGGCGGGCCTTTGGGGATTACGCTCCGGAGTACTGGATCATGGTGGTCTGCAATACCATCATCCCCCTTCTGTTTTTATCGAAAAAATTCAGAACCCATGTGGTGCCTTTGTTTATCATCTCCATCTGTGTCAATATCGGCATGTGGTTCGAACGCTTTGTCATCATCGCGGGCAGTGTTGCCCATGATTTTCTTCCCAATGCCTGGGGCCTTTACCGCCCCACCTTCATCGAGGGGGGAATCATGGTGGGTGCCTTTTGTCTCTTCTTTTTTCTGTTCCTGTTGTTTGTCAAGCACCTGCCCTCGGTTTCCATGACTGAAATGAAAGAAATGATCCATAAAACGGAGTAATTCATGAGCACGGATGCCGTCATTGTCACAGGTCTCTTTAAAAACCGGGAAGAAACCCTGGCCGCTGTCCAAACCATCCAGGAACAGGGCTGGCAGGTAAAGGAAGTGCACAGCCCCATCCCCGACCACGAGCTGGCCCGGGCCCTGGGAAGAAAAAAAAGCAAGGTGGGATGGTTTACCCTGACCGGCGGGATCATCGGATTTTTTTCCGGATTTTTGCTTGCCGTGTTCACGGCCACCCGGTGGAACCTTATTGTCGGCGGAAAGCCCATTCTTTCCTGGATACCGTTTTTTGTCATCGCCTTTGAATTTACCATCCTTTTTGCCATTTTCGGCAATGTGCTGGGGATCTTAACCCAGGTGGGACTGCCGGATAAAGACTATGAAAAAAATTATGAACCGGAATGCTCAGGCTCCCTGTATGGAATTGAGGTCGCCTCAGCGCCAAAGGATGTTGCCGGCCTTAAGGATCTGCTTCGCCGCACAGGGTCTTTGAAGGACCATAAGGAAACGATATGACGGACACTGTAATAAAAACGCCTTCCCTAGCCCGGAAAAAAACCGTTTTCATCCTTCCCTCACTCATTGCAGGGGCAGGCTTTCTGTTTTTCATTTTTTTTGCCGTCACTGCCCATCCGGAAAAAGCCTGGCCGGCCTATCTGGTCAATTTCCTGTTTTTTACCCTCCTGTCGGCCGGAGGACTTCTCTTTTCAACCCTCATGCATTTTACCAGGGCCAGATGGAGCCATGGCCTTGCCTCTGTTGCAGAAGCCTTTTCCGCTTTTTTCCCGGTTTCCTTTCTTCTCTTCATCCTTCTTTTCATGGGACGGAACCAGGTGTTTCCATGGCTGGGGCAGGACCTTCACGGCAAAGAGGTCTGGCTTAATATTCCTTTTTTATTCTTCCGGGACGCTGCCGCTTTTCTGATTCTCTACGGCCTGGGGTTCGGTTACCTTTATCAGGCGCTTCAATTCAGACTGAAACATGCCAAAAAAAATACCCGGCTGAAACAATTTTTATTCAACCGCTTTGAAAAAAATCCCCATTCACCGGAAACCATCAAAAAGCGGATGACCCTGTTTGCCGGCTGGTATATGTTTGCCTTTGCCCTGGTTCTGGCCCTGATCGGATTTGACCTGGTCATGAGCATGGACCCCCACTGGTATTCCACCCTCTTCGGGGCCTACACCTTTATCAAGGCCATCTTTGCCGGATTCGGCGCCATTATCCTGCTGGCAGCCCTCCTTCATTTAAACCCGAACACCCCTTTCACCCTTTCGCCTTCAGAGCTGGGTAAGCTCAGTACCCTGTTTTTCGGCTTCAGCATTGTATGGGGGGATTTTTTCTATTCCCAGTTTGTGGTCATCTGGTACGGGAATATCCCGGAAGAAACAGCCTATATCATCGAACGCACCATGACCAAACCCTGGAGCGGGCTGGCCTGGAGCGTCTTCCTGTCCTGCTTTATCATGCCCTTTATCATCCTGTTAAGCCGGAAAATCAAAGAATCTCCCTGGTGCATGGTCTTTGTCAGCGCATGGGTTCTGGCGGGTTTGTGGATTGAACATTTCCTCCTCCTGGGTCCCTGTTATCTGCACCCCGGACCCGGCGCCTTTCCCCTGGGCATCGGTGAACTGATCATCAGCGCCGGATTTATAGCCCTCTTGGTATTGACCCTTTTATTTTATTTCAAAGAATTTCCCGAGGTGCTGGAAAAGGGCTCAGGGGAGGTGGTTCAATGGAAATAAGTCGGTTCCGGTCCTTTATAGCCTGGGTAAATGAAAACAAAATCCAATTGATGGTTGTCGGCGGCCTGATTGTTTTAATCTCCCTGTTTGCCTATTTTTATTATATCATGCCCCATGTAAACGCCGGTCCCCTTCAACCCATCCCCTTCAGCCACCGGCTCCACGCAGGAGACAAAAAAATCGACTGCCGGTTCTGCCATTCCTATGTGGACCGGTCCGCCCACCCGGGAATTCCTGCGGTGGAGAAATGCCTGTTTTGCCACAAATACATTATTGCAAACCACCCGGAAATCAGAAAAGAACATAATTATTTTGATACCCAAACCCCCACGCCGTGGAAAAAGGTATTTTATGTGCCTGAGCATGTCATGTTCAACCATGAACGCCACATCAAAAAAGAGGTCCAGTGTGAATCCTGCCACGGAGATATTGCAGGGACGGACAGACTTGTGCGCCGGGAATTTAAGATGGGATTTTGTATAAAATGTCACCGGGAAAAAAAGGCCAACCTGGACTGCTGGCTTTCCTGTCACAATTAATAAAGGAGGTTGTGTTTTGCCTGAAAATCCGACCCGACCCGCCACTGCCGCTTATCTGACCGCCAGGGGATTCTGCCTGACCTCCGCCGCATGGATGATGATGGCCACTCTGGTAGGGTTTATAGCAGCCCTGGAGCTGGTGGCTCCCGATCTGACCGCCAATATTTCCTGGCTCCTTTTTTCAAGACTGCGCCCCATCCATGTCAACCTGGTGCTCTTCGGATTCGTGACCCCCGGCCTCCTGGCCGGTGCCTTTTATTTTGTCCCCCGGCTGCTGCGGACCGAACTGTACAGTGAAAAACTGGGAATCGTGACGGTGGTCCTTTGGAATATGGCCCTTGTGGCGACCATGGTCACACTTGGTGCGGGCCTTACCCAGGGCCGTGAATATGCCGAAATGATCTGGCCCATTGATGTGGGGATTGTAGCGGCCTTCTGCCTGATTTTCTTTAATTTTATCATGACGGTCAAACACCGGAATGAAAAAATTCTATATGTATCGGTGTGGTATGTCCTGGCGGCGGTGGTCCTCACCACCTGCACCTATTGCCTGGGCAATGTCGTCTGGAAACCGGATTCAGGGGCCCTCATGGGCATTCCCGATGCCATTCTCCTGTGGTTTTACGGGCACAATGTGTTCGGGCTTCTCTTGACCCCGCTTTCCGCAGCCGCCGCATATTATATCATCCCCCAGGTCTGCCGGTCGCCCCTGTACAGCCATACCCTTTCCCTCCTGGGATTCTGGGCACTCATCGTCATCTATACCCATATCGGCACCCACCATCTCCTGCAGGTGCCGGTTCCCACCTGGCTCAAGGTGGTGGCCATTGTCGACAGCGTTGCCATGGTGATCCCGGTCATGGCCTTTCTCATCAATATCTGGTACACGGCCAGGGGAAAACTGGGATTCATCCATGAAGATATCGGCGGAAAATTCGTATTCACCGGCACCATTATGTATTTTATCGTCAGTATCCGTGGCTCTTTCATGGCCCTGCCCGATGTCCAGCGGGTCACCCATTTCAGCCACTGGGTGGTGGGCCACGCCCATGTCGGCGTCCTGGGGTTTGCCGGGATGATTGCCTTGGGAGGCCTTTATTTCATTATCCCGAGAATAACGGGGAAACCCCTTTTCAGCCGGTTTCTGGCAGACCTCCAATATTGGATGATCTTGATCGGCGTATCCGGTTTTGCCATTGTGCTGACCATTTCCGGGCTCATCCAGGGCCATGCCTGGCTCAACGGAGAAACGGTTTACCGGGTCCTGTCCGAAATTCATATCTACAATATTATCAGGGCCGCCCTGGGCCTGCTGATTTTTCTATCCGCCGTTTCAGGGTGTTATAATATTTTCAGATCATTTTTTTCAAATCCCGGAGAGAATCCATGAAAATGACGCCTGCGGCTGTGATTGCCGGTAGCCTTCTCATTCTTGCAGCAGTGGTAATGGTGGTCATTATTCTGCCCTATGCCGACACCAGCAAAACCATCCCTTCAGATCTGTTCCGGACCCGTTCGGAGCCGGAGGCAAAGGGCCGAGGCCTCTATATCAGCAACGGATGCGTCTACTGCCATACCCAATCCATCAGGGCCATTGACTGGGGCCTGGGGGCGGAAAGAATCGCCGAAGCAGGAGATTATATCAAGGACCATCCCATCCTCCTGGGCTCCCAGAGAACCGGCCCGGACCTGTCCCAGGAAGGCGGAGAACATCCGGATGACTGGCACCTGGCCCATTTTATCAATCCCAGGACCACCAGGCCCCTGTCCGTCATGCCGCCCTTTCAATTCTTGAACCGGGACAATATCGCCCTGTTGACCCGGTATGTCCAGGGTCTCGGCATGAAGGACGCCGACAGGCGCATGGAAAGGCAAACCCTCTGGAAACAGAAATCCATTGAAGCCTATACCGCCGGTGTGGATCAAAACATCCAATGGCTTCACGCCCAGGTTCCCGAAGGCTGGCGAAACCTGCCCACCCCCTACCCGGCAACCGGGGCGGGCCTGGCAAGAGGCGAAAAAATTTACCAGGATTTCTGTTTCGGCTGCCACGGCCCTGTGGGGGACGGCATGGGCCCGGCCCAACCCTATATTTATCCGCCGCCTTTGAATTTTACCACGCTTAAGGGTCGGAAAATCAGCGGGGGGATTATCTATTACCAGATCATGAACGGCATTACCGGAACGGCCATGCCCTATTTTAAACGGGAATTGGAATCGGAAAAAATCTGGGATGTGGGAAATTATATTGCAAAATATTTTATTGACCAGATTGATGCGAATACGGAGCCCAGGGGAATTGATGCGGCCTATGAACCTTAAACCTTTTGGAGAACAGGAAGATCCATGTACTATCCCTATTTTCTGGCATATATCCTGACAGGCGTTTTGATCGGCATTGCCGTGTTTGTGTGGGCCCTGAAAAACGGGCAGTTCTCCGACCAGCAGCGGGCAAGGTTCCTGGCCCTGGAAGAGGTCCGGCCCAAAGCAACTTCCCATGGGACCGGTTTTGAACTCTATTTTATTTTTTACCTGGCCCTTGCCGGTGTTGCGGCAAGCTTTGCCTTGGTAGGCTATGCACTTTTTTTCCGGTAAACGGATATCGTGAGGCATTGACATGAGATTTTTCGAACTTTTACATACCCAGCAGGTTGCAGCCCTGATCATTTGCGCCGTCATTTTTTTAATTCTTTTCGGCGTGACCCTGTGGGTCCTCCCCCTGTCCGGACCCAGGGCCAGGGCTTTGAACATTAAACCCATCCAGCAGTTTGCCGACGGCATTGAAAAAGGAGACGGCCCCTTCCCGCTGATCCTGGCCCTGATCATTGCCGGCACGATTTTGTGGGCCCTGTTTTATATTCTGTTTTACGGCTTTTCGGAGGTAATTTTATAACCCATGAACCCGCTGAAAATGAAAGAATCAATCCTGCGCACCTGGCTGTGGATCATTGCCTTGGTCGGTATCATCCTCGGTGTCGGGTATTTCACCTTTATTGTGGTATCGGACAAGGGAAGACCCTCCTGGGATTACCGGCCGGTGAAAAACATCCCCTCGGAATCCCCCTATGCGACCTATCCGAAAAACCCCCAGGGTCAGCATGTCAACGAAAAGGAGGGCCGGACCCCATGAAACAGGCACTCTTTCTTGCCGTTTTTGCATTGATCGTTGGGACAGGCGCCTATGCGGTCATCACCCTGGTTGACACAAATCTGAAAGCCGGACGGATGTACCAGACCCCCGTGGTCCGGCCCCATGAGGAGCCGGAGCTTGCCATGGATCACCGGACCATCGCATCCGGACAAAGTGAAGCCCTGATAAAAGAAAACCTCACCAACCATACCCTGCCCCCAGCCCTGCCATGGCCTGAAGACCTCATCCTGGCAACGGGGAAAAAAGAGTATACCGCCTTCTGCGCCCATTGCCACGGGCCCAACCTGGACGGCCTGGGAACCGTGGGGCAGAGTTTTTTCCCCCTGCCCACGGACCTCACCGGAGAAAAGGCAGCGGCGTTAACGGATAAGGAATTGTTCGCCGCCATCAGTTACGGCAGCAAAAAAACCCCTGCCCTGGCAAGCTCCATGTCCGTTGAAAGCCGTGAGGCCGTTATCCAATATCTCCGGCTCATGCAGAAAACCGGCCAATAAGCAGATGCCGATCCATGCCATATGCCTTCCCTGCAAGCTTTGCGGCCTTCCCGTCAAAACCCAGGCAGACCCGGCAAAGGATGTGTTCTGCTGCAACGGCTGCAAAATGGTCTATGCCATGCTCATGGAATCCCACCAGTGCAAAGACGCAACGGATTTCAAGGATACCGATCTATACAAACAATGTGTGGCCGCAGGCGTCATCCCGGACACCTCGGCGCAGGAATGGGTCCCGGAAGCGCCGTCCGCCGCCGGGAAGGGCGAGACCCCGGCCGTATCCGTCCCGGATCCGGCCGACCCCTTTGATTCCGATACCCTCCTGACCTTCCATTTCCAGGTCAAGAATATGTGGTGCCCGGCCTGCGCCTGGGTTCTTGAAAACGCTCTCACCCGATCCAACGGGGTGACAACAGCCTCCTGCAATTTTTCCAGCGACAGGGGAACCGTCCGTTATGATCCCGTCAAAACATCTCCGGACAAAATTTTTACCACCATTGAAAAACTGGGATATAAACCGGCCCTCCTTGATCAAAGGTCCAAGACCGATACAAGGGAATTCGTCCGTCTCTTTGCCACCCTGTTTTTAACCATGAATGTCATGATGCTCAGTTGGGCCGTCTATTCCGGATTTTTCACGGACCTTTCGGCCCGTTCCGTTCAATTGCTGGCATGGCCTGCGGCCCTCATGGCCTCCGTTGTCGTGTTCTGGGGCGGTTATCCCATACACAGGCGGACCCTCAGCGGCATCACATCAGGATGGACCGGGATGGAAACCCTGATTTCAACCGGTTCATTATCCACCTATGGCTACAGCCTGTTTCAACTTTCCAAGGGCAGCCTCCATCTTTATTTTGATGCCTCATCCATGCTGATCCTCCTGATCCTGACCGGGAAAATGCTGGAACGGAATGCAAAAAACAAAATCAGCCG